>VYLR01000028.1_pt1 | contig 131481 bp, 113 predicted proteins | sample 5114291 | NCBI WGS metagenome assembly VYLR01 (sample SAMN12291774, study PRJNA351875) | freshwater metagenome | isolation source: freshwater lake | place: USA: Michigan, Lansing Lake | collected 2013-08-14 | reverse complement strand
AAAGATTGCTTAAGGAAAAGAAGGCAGGATTAAGCCCTGAAAAAGCAATTGACATACTTAAAACTATTTACAAGGTTACCATCACTTTACCTTATTCCAAAACAAATGAATCCCGCCTATTCCTACCCAATGAAGAACAGCGAACCTTGCTAAAACTCTTCCAAATTACATGAACTCTCGGGTGACCCAGCGAGGAAGACAGGAGATCCGGTAGAAGTACACTGGTTTATTGCGCGACTTGTGTTTTTATCCGTCTAACCGATGTATGAAAGGTCTGTGGCCGTTTAAACTACTGGCTTCTCAAAGCAGCCATAAAAAAAAGCCCTGCTACCGTAATGAATAGCAGGGCTTTTGCCGTCTGAAATCTTTTCTTACATATGCTTCACTACCTCTTGCCCAAACTCAGAGCACTTCAATAAAGTGGCTCCCTCCATCTGGCGGTGGAAATCGTAGGTAACTCGCTTAGAAGAAATAGCACCCTCCAATCCTTTCACAATCATATCTGCTACTTCCTGCCAGCCCATGTATTCAAACATCATCACTCCGGAAAGAATAATAGAACCCGGATTTACTTTGTCCTGACCAGCGTACTTGGGTGCCGTGCCGTGAGTAGCTTCAAAAATTGCGTGGCCACTAATATAATTGACGTTGCCACCCGGGGCGATTCCGATACCACCCACGATAGCCGCCAACGCATCGGAAATATAATCGCCATTCAAGTTCAACGTAGCCACCACAGAGTACTCATCGGGGCGCAGCAGAATTTGCTGCAAAAACGCGTCAGCTATCGCATCTTTTATAATCAGTTTATGCCCGCCCGTATTGATCTCCATCCAAGAGCCTCCATCAATCTCTACCGCGCCAAATTCATTCTTCGCCAGAGCATAGCCCCAATCGCGGAAGCTGCCTTCCGTGAATTTCATTATGTTTCCTTTATGAACCAACGTCATGTTTGGTTTCTTTTGAGCGATAGCGTATTGAATAGCCGACCGTACCAACCGCTCGGTACCTTCTTTAGATACGGGCTTGATGCCAATACCGGACGTCTCCGGAAAACGGATTTTCTTGTATTGCTTTGAAAAATTTTCCTTGAAGAGGGTCATGAACTTTTTGTTGTCATCGCTGCCTTGCTGGAACTCAATGCCGGCATAAATGTCTTCTGTATTCTCGCGGAAAATGACCATGTCGGTTTTCTGTGGCTCTTTCACCGGAGAGGGGACTCCTCTAAACCAACGTACCGGGCGCACGCAAGCATACAAATCCAACTCTTGACGCAACGCCACATTCAAAGAACGGATTCCTCCGCCTACTGGCGTAGTCAAAGGGCCTTTGATGCCCACTAAGTACTCTCGGAAAATAGTTAGGGTTTCCTCGGGCATCCAGTTGCCTGTTTTATTAAATGCCTTTTCACCTGCCAGCACCTCTTTCCAATTTATTTTTCTCTTGCCTTTGTAGGCTTTCTCCACGGCAGAGTCAAAAACATGTTTTGCTGCGGGCCATATATCTATTCCCGTGCCATCGCCCTCAATAAAGGGTAAGGTTGGGTTATCGGGTACATTTAGTTTTCCATTGGTGATGGTAATTTTTTGGTCGCTCATAAAAATAATTTTTGGGGCTAAAACAAGTTATATTGAAAATCACAAAGCTGAGGGGTCAGATTTGGATTCGAAAATTAAAAAATTATGCTCACTTATCGCGATTATTTGGGCTTAACCATCAATTAAATCGTTTATGAAATGGCTTTGTACACTCTTCACGCCAAAAGACCTGATTATTTTGGCGATTCCCTGTCTGCCGACAGGCAGGCATGTGACATTAAAGAAAAAAAATAAACACATGAAAGTAATCCTCGCTGCATTTTCATTCCTTTTCCAAGTTACAGGAGCGACCCTTTACGCCCCAGCCCTGCCTAACGACCGAGGAAAAGAAACTCTACGACTTTATCATGGCTTATCGAAGAACCAGAAAGCTGCCTGCTATTACAGTCTCTGCGAAACTGACACAAGTGGCAAAAACACATGTTCAGGATTTAGCAAAAAACTATGAATACAACGGCAAATGCAATTACCATAGTTGGTCGAAAAAGGGAGACTGGTCACCTTGCTGTTACACCGATGACCATGCACAAGCAGCTTGTATGTGGAATAAACCCAAAGAAATTGCCGGCTACGAAGGTAGTGGGTTTGAAATTGCTTATTGGAGTTCGGCTGGAGCCAATGCAAAAGAGGCTTTAACAGGATGGCAAGGAAGCTCTGGGCATAACGCTGTGATTGTTAACTCTGGGATTTGGAAGGACCTGAATTGGAAAGCGATTGGGATTGGGTTGGATGGTGAGTACAGTGTGGTGTGGTTTGGGGCGGAGGAAGACGGTGAGACAGCTGTTTCTTGTAACTAATACTTCTCCTCGTGGCTAGGAAATTCCTTCGCCTTAACATCCGAAACATAGTGTTGCACTGCATTTGATACAATGGTATTTAAATCAGCATACCTTCGTAAAAATCGCGGCTTAAACTCGGTCGTAATACCCAACATATCCTGCATCACCAACACCTGACCATCTACATCGGGTCCGGCTCCAATACCGATAACGGGTATATCTAATTGACTCGCCACTTTTTTGGCTAACTCGGCCGGTATTTTTTCCAGCACCAAACCAAAGCATCCACACTCTTGCAACAGGAGTGCGTCCTCAATCAATTTGTTGGCCTCTGTTTCTTCTTTGGCACGCACCGAATAGGTGCCAAACTTATAAATCGACTGTGGTGTCAATCCTAAATGACCCATGACGGGAACACCCGCGCTTAAAATCCGCAACACAGAATCTTTTACTTCGCTGCCTCCCTCAATTTTTACCGCATGTCCACCCGATTCTTTCATGATACGAATGGAAGAACGAAGTGCTTCACCAGAACTTCCCTGGTAATAGCCAAAAGGGATATCTACCACCACCAGCGACCGCTTCACTGCCTTTACTACCGAAGAGGCATGATAAATCATTTGATCTAGCGTGATGGGTAAAGTTGTTTCGTTACCCGCCATCACATTGGAGGCTGAATCTCCCACCAAGATGATATCGACTCCGGCCGCATCAATAATTTTGGCCATGCTATAATCATAGGCAGTAAGCATCGCTATTTTCTCACCTCGCTTTTTCATTTCTTGCAGCTGGTGAGTAGTGACCTTCTTCAATTCTGTTTTCTTATGTATCGACACGTTGATTTCAGATTTAAGATGTACGATTCAAGATGTAGTGATGGCTTGCAAATCTTGGGTGCGTGACTAATGTAAATAGACGGATGATTTTTTTCCCAACACAACTTCTACATGATCTTTTAGGGTTGTAGAAAGTGCGTAGCCGGCATAAGTAGGCATAATTGGAAACAATGTGTGGCTCCGGTTCACCAATACGGCCACCTCAATTTTTTTTACGCCAACTTCAAAAAATGGCTTCATTGCATAGGCTAATGTCCGGCCGGTATTCAAGACATCGTCCACCAACAATACGCATTTCTTCTTAAACTCCTTTTCGATTTTATCAATCTTTACATCCGATTGCTCTAACGAAAACTTGTCCAGAGAAACTTTGGCAATGATTACCTCGATACGTGAAATCGCTGCCAATTCTTTTCCAAGTATTTTTGCCAATAAGTAGCCTTGTCCGTCAATGCCGGCTAATACAATAGACTTTTCCTTAAAATTATTCTCATAAATCTCATAGGCCATTCGCTTTATCTTCTGATTGATCTGTTGATCATTCAGAACTAAGGATTTTTCTGCTGCCTCTGCGCTCATGGTAATGGAACTGACTTGCTGTCCTTAAAAGTTGACAAAATGATTGTGGATTGCAGACTGTCTACCACTTCAATATTTGAGAGCTTCTCCAACATCAAATTTTGATAGGCGGGAATATCAGACGCTACTACCTTCAAAATAAAATCATATTGCCCTGTTACATGGTGACATTCTATTACCTCAGGGATTTCTTTTATTTCTTTGATGAATCGATTGATATTGTCTTTGTTGTGGCCCTTCAATGAAGCCGTCACAAACGTGCATACCCCCAATCCGATACTAGCCATATCAACTAGCGCGTGGTAACTTTTGATAACGCCTGTGTTCTCCAATTTCTTAACTCGTTCAAGCGTGGGGGCTGGAGAAAGCCCAATGTCCTGCGCTAATTGCGCGTTGGTTATATTGGAGTTACCCTGCAAAATTTCAACAATTTTCCGATCAGTAGAATCCAGCTTTACTTTCATTTGCTAATAGTTATTTTTTAGTTGTCAAATGGAATGGCCGAGATTATCATTCCGTTGGGTGTAGAGTTTATCAATGGCCATTTCATATTTTGATTTCCTTTTTTGATGCCATACCCAGTCGTTTGAATGATTGAGCCGCGCAATTTCATCTTCGATTTTTTCGACAAGCAAATATTATTAAATAATTGCTAAGAACTACAGTAGGAACTATAAATTTATTTTGAAAAGCAACTGATTTATTTGGTCAAGAATTTAGTTTCCAGCCACTGCAAAACTGAATGTTCGGTCTGTTTTGCCATCGCGAAAGCGGATAAAATAAATCCCTGTCGACAAGGCAGATGTGTTGATAATAAGCCTGTTCAACCCGAGATTTATGGAAGAAATGGTTTGCTGTAATGATACAGCGCCCGCACTCGTCAAAACTTGAAAAGTTACGGCTGAGCCGTCAATACTAATCCAGTCCAAATTTAGCTGTTCTCGTGCCGGGTTGGGAAAGGGGGTAAAGAGCACTTCTTCGCCTGACAGCGACAAGCATTTTCGGTTAAGAAACGTGTCTGAGTCCTCGGCAACAACCACCTCAGCACATACATATTGATTTGTTTTTGGTACCAGTTTCAGATCTAGCATCTGCGATATCTCCTGATTCGGTTTGACTATTCCGGTTATTTGTTGTGAAACACCTGAGCCCCCGGCCACGTCCAGCAAGATGATCGGATTGGTCAACGTGATATTACTTCTGTTCAGCAGCTTGACAACTGGCTGGAGACTGCCTGTATTTGGGTCTTTCACAAAAAAGAAATCTGTCAACTCTGCGTCTACGTTTGGAACAACAACGCTGATTGGTTTACTCAGTCGGTTTGTGCAACCAACCGAATTGGAAGCGCTAAGTTCTACGTTGTAGGCTCCCAATTCACTAAAAACAAATGTGGGCGACACCAAAACGGAGGTTGAATTACCCTGATCGCCAAACTTCCACAAGTAAGAATTTGCGCCCGAAGAATTATTGGTAAAAGAAACAGGGAGAGGCGCAGCGCCTGCATCTATAGAAGGCACAAAGTCGGCAACTGGTGGTGAGACTATGATCACGTTTTTTGAAACCGAATAAACACAACCGGATTGGCGTGTGGAATTCAACTGTACCGCGTATGTGCTGGTTGATGAGAACGTGTATTGAACAGGACTGCCACTTCCCGTGCCCTGACTGCCAAATGACCAGGACTTAGAAATGGATGGATCGACCGAAGTAGTTAACTCGGTAAAAAACGTGGGCGAATTTGCGCATGGCGCCTGGACCGAAAAATCAAGCGATGGCACAACCGGTACTACAATATTTTTGCTGGCTTGACTCACACAGTTGTTGTTGCCAGTTACTGTGAGTACCACAGGAAACGACCCGGCAAAAGGAAAAATAAACTGTGGATTTGGTGTGGTAAAGGTGCTACTTTGAATCTGCCATAAGCGTGACTTTATACTTCCGGTAGAAGCGTCTGTGAACTGAGTTGTTTGGTTGACACAAGCTGGAAGGTTAGAAAAACCGGACACAGGTGAAGGCGAGATCGTTACGGCCTTTTGAACGGAATTGGTACAGCCAAAATTAGTTGCCACAGCAAGAGAAACATTATAAGTACTCGCAGTCGCATAGGTATAAGATGGATTTTTTACAGAAGATGATCCTTCGGCAGCATCGCCAAAGCCCCAAGTCCACGTGGCGATATTGCTATCGGTAAGTGCAGGCGTCAAATCTGTGAACTGTGAAGCAGAGCCAGCACATGAAAAGGGAGGAAGACCGATGGAAAAGTCGGGTTGGGGCTTGGAGTAGATGTTTAGATTCTTTGCAATGCTACTGATACAACCATTAGGCGCAGTTGCTTCTAAAGAAACCGTGTAGTTACCTTTCGAGTAGTTCTGGGTAGGATTTAAAAGTGTGCTGGTTTGGCTATTGCCGAAATTCCATATGTAACCGGTAATACTCCCCGAAGAATTATTTGTAAATAATATGTTTTCATTTTCACACTTACCGAAAATAGTAAACCCCACCGCTGGACCCGGCAAAACGTTTGTAACGGTTTGCGTTTGCTCAGAAAAGCACCCAGGGATGGAAGTCTTAAGTTTTACATCTTTGTTGCCAGTGGTCGGAAAAGCATAGTTTAGGTCGCGGGTGGTAGCTATCGGAGCGTTGTCAATATACCATTGATAGGTTAGGTTACCATCAAAATTATCAACGGTATTGTTGGCGAAGGTGAATTGGTTGTTGGTGCAGATGAGGCCGGAGGGAAGAACAAAAGAGGCCGATGGTGGGTTGAAAATTTGAACATCTTTTATTACTCTATTAGAGCATGTACTAGATGCGGTGACGTCAAGAGTAACACTGTAAATGCCGGTATTTGTATACTGATTGGCCGGAGTGGGACTAACTGAGGTGTTTCCATCACCAAAATCCCAGCTCCAATTAGTTATCATAGAAGGGCCTACGATTGATGTTGTAAAACTATTTTGTTGCAATAGGCAGACATTATCCGTAGAAAAATCAATTGCTGGTGCTATTAAATTCTTAACTGTGATCGATTTTCCGACAGAACTTAGGGAACCTGTTGATGAATACGCATTGATCTCGATATAGTAGGTTCCTGCCTTAGAATAGGAAAGATCTGGTGGCGCAACCGCGGTGGAGGTTTTTAAACTTGCTCCGGAACCTCCACAGATGTCCGCAAATTCAATTTTATGCACTTTACCATTGGTTTGGCTTAAGCTGAAAGCTCTCCATTCTGCTCCGTCTTTAACAAACGATAATCCAAACAAGTCAACCAAGGCATTACCATAATTGTCGGCACTATTAACCGTTTCCGTTCCATCCAAGTTAAGGCCTTCATAAAAATCAATTCTGACTAATCCAGCCGAAGATTCTATAAATCCATAATACGTTAATCCATCTTTTAAGAGTGTAACGTCTGTTGAACCTGCAGCTGTGGTCAATGTTGTAAAAACTGGATCACTAAACAAGTTTGTGCCAAAATCAAGATGGAAGATTTCACCGTTAGCATTATTGGCGACCAAGCCAAACCATTTTCCATTATCTTCTTGCAGCGAAACCCCAATTGGTCTACTCAAAAAAGATGAACCATTTGAAATGATATGTCGTAAGGAAGGAGAAGAATTAATTCCATTGTCAAAATCAAGAAGAATCAGTGTATTGTCCCAGTATGAAACGATGGCCGAATATCCCAGACCACTTTTAACGATATCCAAACCCCTGGGGCCTGCACCTGTGCCAAACAAACCTAAATCAGTCGCAGTTACAGTTGGCGAGCCATTTGCGAGACTACTCCCAAAGTTAACACGTATAATTTTAGAACTATAAAAGTTTGTTACAAAACCATACCAATTCCCATTATCAAATAGTACTTCGATCTGCGTGGGGCCACTGAATTTATTATCAATATTCCCCAAACTTGTCACTGTTGGGGATGAATTTGAAAGGCTTGTCCCAAAATCCATACGGTAAAATGCATTATTATCCCTTCCAAATGCAAAGACATACCATTTGCCATTATCGTTAACAACTTTAATCCCTTCGGGAATTACAATAGCCGGTGTTGCCGTTGAAAGATCCACAACAAGATTTGCTCCTACTGCATGCGTTAACCCATCCTGACAAAAATCCCACAAATAAGATGTTGCTCCAGATGAAGTATTGTTGATGATAACAGGCTGATCAATACAAACCAGTCCCGGGGTACTAAAGTTCGACACTTGCCCTTTCGCTAAGGTGAGCAAGCCAAAGAAGACAAAGACAAAGATTAATCGCACATTCATAATCATTGTATTTGTCGCACGATTTGGAGAAACGTTAACCCGAAATCAGTTATCTGTTTTTGATAGTCAAATGAGGGCTGCTTTACTTTCTGCTCCCTCATTCCCCTCATTAGTCGAGCTAATTCTACATCGTCATCAATTGAAAAGAAAAAAGGATATTCACCTAATTGTTCATGGTGCACAGGAATATCCGAGACCAGAATTGGAACGTCCAAAGCTTTTGCGTCCTCGACTACCGTACTCCATCCTTCGAAAAGGGAGGGCTGAATAACTGCTAAACAGTTTTTCATTAGAACTAATTGCTCTGTTCGATCGATAAAGCCCAAAAATTTAACAGAATCCTCCAACCGGTTCTGAATGACAAATCTCTCTAAACTTGGAAAATACTCTGGATTTCGATCATCATATAGTTTTCCAGTAAAAACTAACTTCATTGGAAAATTTTTCTTTTGCAGGCTTAACAATGCTTTAAGAACAATAAGATGATTTTTATGTGCCCAGAATTGATTTGAACAAATAAAATAGTTTTCTGATATGCCATATTTAAACCTTAATGCTTCTATTTTAATGCCATTTAAGTCAGGTAATGTAACCGCAAAAGGCATAACAAATACTTGATTGTTGGCACGTGGGTAGAGTGTGGAAAAATTATAAGCAGCATGCTGGCTACTAAAAACTATCGGATAATTACTATCAATTAACTGCAGTTGAAATTTTTTCCTCCTTTGAATTTCGCTTGCCGAAAACAGATGAGGATAATAGTGTTCCTGAAAATCTGGTATCCAAAATAGTTTCTTCTTAATGCGTTCAAAGAAATAAGTATTCGTTGCCGGGAAAATAACATCCACATTAACATTTAACCCTCGCACCACAAAATGCCTATTCAGGAGGATATAGCTTATTTTATTTATGATTCTGTCAATAATGGTATTTTGATCTACCAAGGGTATCCACTTCAAATCTGGATACCGCGTTACGCTCTTCAATTCGTCAAATTCTGATTGCTTCTCGGAATATATATTGAGTTGAGGAGGTTCGCCAGGCAACGCCTTGAGGGCTGACACCAAGCTTTGGATATAATAAGATCCAGCAATCCAATTTTCATTGTGACCGTAAATCAATCCAATGACAAGAGCCATGAAGCATATTGTTTAATCCCAGTTTCAATAGATACATTCGATTCAAAACCTAACTTCTTTATTTCGGTAATATCAGCTTGCCAATGCTGAGGATCGCCTGAACGTTGATTGCCGGAAAAAATAATGTTGCCCTTCCAATGTAATTCTCCAATCAGTAATTCGCTTATTCGACCAGTGGTCCTTGCTTCACCTCTTCCTAAATTATAAACTGATGACCTAAAGAGTGACTTTCGAATGACGAGCTCAATCGCCCTTACGATATCATCAATATAAATATAGTCACGCGACTCATTTCCTGTTCCAAATAATTCAATGGAATTCAATGACTTTGACTTGTTGTATATGTCCCAAAGTAATTGTTTTCGCAAACCGGGACCAAAAGCCGAGAATATTCTCAACGAACAAGTTGCAATTCCAAAAAAGGTATAATACTCTTCACATAATTTTTCTGCCATTGCCTTATGAAAACCATACGGAGAAAGTGGCCTGATTGGGCTTGACTCTTTTATGGGCAAAACTGGAGGGTTTCCATAAACAGCAGCGCTTGATATATTTATGAATTTGCAAGCTGGGGAATGTTGACGAATTGCCTCCAGAATTCTTGCTACATTAAATACATTCAATTCATAATCGTGCGCTGGATGAAGGATTGAATCTGGAACACTGGCAGCCCCTGAGCAATTAATACAAGTATCAAATTGTGCTTCGGAAAAAATACTTCCATAATCAGAGTTTAAACCACTGATTAAAAAGAATCTCTTTTCATTGTAATTCGTAAAAACATCACACCCCCATACCTCATTTTCCTTTTGGAAATAATTTAAGCAGTGAGAGCCGATAAAGCCTTTTGATCCTACCACCAAAATTCTCATATCCTTTCTATTGATTTAGTACGCGTGTTAAAAACAATTTGCCCCCTAATTGCAGCCAATCTTTGCTCTCCTCTTAACAATGATAATGAACCATCTTCTCTTCTGCTTTCTGAAAACTTTGAAACAACAAATCCTTCTTCTGGCTTTAAAGTTTTAACATCCGATACCTTATCGTTCCTTATAAAGTATGCATTATTTCCGTTTGAATTACATCCAACAAAGCTATAACCTTTTTCTACCGCTAGGTCACATAACGAGAGCAGAGATGTTCCATAAAATAAATTACTATAATGCTTATTTGACCTTACAAAATCAGCATCATATGGAATAGTCCAAGGATTTACAGAACCAAAAACGCTGTTATATTCAATGATTACAATAATAGGATTAATAACATTTATCGTTTTCCAAATCCAATAATCATTCCCATCGATGTCTATATGCAACAGTCCAATTTCGCCTGTAAAACTCTGTCTAATTAACTCATTAATATTTTCGGCCGTTACGAAGGCACAAACCGCATTAAGATCATTTCGCCACGATATATCACTAGCCTTAATTAGGTTCACGTTATGCTCGGATCCGTCAAGAACTAATCCGCTCCAATTAGAATTCATCAGAAGAAACTTAGTATTGCATTCGTGATAGCTTTCAACCCCAAATTCCACAAAGGTCCTAGTTGGAATATCAAGATAATTTGTAAGAAAATGAATGATCCCATCATCGCCCCATTGTGAAAACACCTGAAATTCCGCCTTTTGCAGATCATTCTTTATCACATTAATCCTATGATGTAAATTGAATTCCCCCAACATTCTTCCGCTGATGATTTGATTTTTCACAAGCTCCTTTTCCAACTTTATTAGTCCATCTCTTGAAATTGAATTAAACCTTTTCTTAAAAAAGTCCAGAAACATAACTCATTTTTAAAGCACTACCAATTGAATAGCCCTCGTTAACCAGCTATCCTTTTCTATCTAAACGGGATAAAACTATTTTGATTTTCTTGAGATAAAGCCACTTATCAAAATTTTTAAGAAGGTAGCTTAAAAACGAAATTATCCTATTCAGATAGGTTGGTTTCATAAGATAACAATAATCAAAAGTATAATGATCCGCCTTAAAATTTATTATTCTTGTCGGAGGATGCTTAACATTACTAATACAATCGACAGGTATTGATAAATAACTATGAGCCTCCCTTGTGCGGGTCCCTTCTTCATCGAAACCGATATTTCTAACTAAGTTAACAGAGGGCACGATAGATAAACAATGATTTGTCCATATGGCAAAGAGCCATTGATAATCCCATGTAACGAATGTTTTAGCTTTACTCACCTCTTCAAAAACTTTGACCCAAAATTCAATTTCAACCTTATTGAGGCCGTACTTTATCAAATCACCCGATAGTTTAGCTCGGTCAAGATTTCCGATTGAATAGTTGTATTTGCGCCACCTGTTCTTCCACGTTGCCCAACCCCAATTATGACTATAGGCGGAAAAATAATAAGAATAGTCTACTTTTTTTTTCTGGTTCTGAAAATTGCTTCCGCCAATATGCATGATCTGTTCATCATTTCTATAATAATTCAGCAGTGTTGAACAGAAATTAAAAAATGAAATGCCGGGTAAGCAATCATCTTCAAGAATGATCCCCTCTTCAACATTATCAAAGAACCAAGTAATTGCCTGAGCAGGCCCGATTCCGCACCCCAGGTTTTCATCTCTAAATTGCGTTTTGATTTCACACGGCCAATCTATCCCTCGCTTGATAATTTCGCGAACTTCGTTACACTTGTCTGCATCTCCTACATGCGAACGTCTAGGACCATCGGCTGCCACAAAAAGAAAGTTAGGCTTAATTTCACGTATACGTTCAAGTACTTTGCGGGTATGATTTGGTCTATTGAAGACTATAAAAAGAATGGGGGTAGCAAAAGCCATTTGTAGCAATATTTTCCTACTAGTCAAAAACGTATCAAATCTCTATAGACTCCCAAATATCTGTCAATTCCAGCCGTCAAACCAAAAAGTTTAGTAGCTAGTGGTCTGTTTTTTTCAAACCCACCACCACTTAGCCAAACTATTGAGTCACGGAACGATTGATCGGTAAAATCATTAAGGTAGTAACCGGAGGCGCCCATATTAACAATTGATTCCACGTCACCCCACCCTTTATTTACAATAAAAGGAACATTCATTGCTACTATCTCTCCCATCTTAGTGGCCGAAGAAGCTTTCTTTGAAAAGGTAGGTTTGATGAAAAACACGGAAGCATTTGCGAGTGAAATATACAATGGCACTAACTGACGAGCGGTCTGGGTCAGGATCACATCATTTTTATCCAAATAATTCGCCAATTCAACTCGATCTGGGGAAACGATCAAAAATTTGGCCTTCTTCACTTCCTTTTTCAATACCGAGAAAAAAGCCAGCATCTCGTCAATCAAATACCAAGTACCCCAGGAACCAAGATATAAAAGAACAAACTCGTCAGCCTTAATACCCAATTGCTCTCTTAATCTCGCCTGATCATCCGGTTTTACCCTTTCCGGATCGAACAATTCCAGATCCACGCAAGTTGAAATGATAGAGATTGGAGCACTTGCTATTTTCCATGATAAGATCTCCTTCTTTGCATTTTCTGTAAGTGAAATCACATAATCTGACTCCGTCAAAAATCGTTTTTCCTTTTTTTTAAAATAATTATAAACGAGATTAAATACCGGATTATTTAAATTCCATAGCCCACCCTCCACACGTTCATCGGCCCAAAAGCCACGCATGTCAAAAATGAATTTTATTCCAAATCGTTTTTTCATCATCAAGCCAACCAGTGAAGTAATGTAGCTGCGGCAATGAACGATGCCGAATTGTTTTTGACGATGAAGTCTTATGGCCAACTTTCGCAATTGAAAAAGGTCATACAGTGTAGATAAAACAGGAGGATAACTATGATACTTCAAAGGCCTCCAACTCAGGCTATGCTTTTCGCACAGTTCAAAAATCCGACCACTTTCTTTTGCAAAACGGTCTTCTTTTTCAAAACTTACAATGGTAATCGTATATTCTTTAAATGAAAGCCCACACAAATAAGGAAGTATTTGCGACTGTCCTAACGGATCTGTGAGGCCATCGTATGAAAGGAATAAAACCTTGTTCAATTCTGACTCTCTATTATCCATTTTCTTTTAGCCATTTGTGCAGCACTACTAAAATCCAAATTCGGTTGTAGAGATAGTCCTCTCCCATCATAAAAGATTTCTTGAGGTTCTCAACGTAGTCAACCTTTACAAGCCCAATTTCCGCCACGATTTTACTATTGAGATTATCCTCAATCAAATACTTAAACTCATTTCTAAGCCAACGGGACAGAGGAACACTGAAACCCCACTTTGGACGATAGATTAAACGATCAGGTAGGTAATCTTTCAATAATTCTTTTAGTATCCATTTATTCACACCCCCCCTTCTTTTTACTGTTAGCGGTGCACTCAAGGCAAATGCAATAACGTTTTGGTCTAATAATGGGCAACGACATTCCAGACCATGAAACATAGATGCACGGTCAACTTTCACTAACAAATCATCCTTTAAATAAAATCTTAAATCAAACAGAGCTTGCTTTTCTTCCTCACTAAACCTTGACGCATCTTTTGGATCAGTATATCGAAAGGGCTCATAGTCAAGAGTGGTTCTCAAAAGTTCATCACTCATCTCTTTATCAGAAAAATAATTCTGTTCTTGTGAAAAAATATGGCTGCGCAGCTGTTGCCTTTCTACCTTCAATAACAAACGAGAGATTCTTCTGTAGCGAGCGCTGCCTAATTTAGACAAGCCAATGGTCAACGGTGTCTGAACCAACCTGAATAGGGGGTTTTTTAGTCGTTTCGCCCAAGTGTACGTACCATAACCAAGAAACAATTCATCTCCGCCATCACCTGTCAGTGCTACCTTTACTTCCTTGCGCGCAAGGCGCGAAACCAACATGGTGGGTATCGTTGATGTGTCAGCAAAAGGCTCATCCAAATGATGTAGGTAGGTTTCCAGTATGTCTGCAGCTTCGCTCTCAGATAGGATGTACCCGCAATGGTCTAATTTTAACTCGGAAGCTACCTGCGCTGCATACCTGTGCTCATCGAAGGCGTTTTCTTTGAAGCCAATGCCAAAGGTCTTAAAAGTGCCAGTTGTATACTCTGAGGCGATGGCTGTAACCAAAGATGAGTCTGTGCCTCCGCTTAGAAATGCCCCAAGAGGTACATCGCTCACGAGTCGCTTTTGTACCGCTGCGTGTAGCTTTTCTTTCAATGACTCTTTCAGTGTCGCATCACTAATTTTCATGTTTTGTTGCAATATTTCATCATCAGCCTTCCAATAAGGGTAAAATGAAAAAGACAAATTGCTCCAAACTTCCCCGATTGACCCTGCCGGGAATTTACGTATTGACCGATAAATGGTCTTAGGCTCTGGGATGTACCCTAAGTGAAGAAATTCGTGTACAGCCTGTTTATCAATTTCCTTAGAACTAGATACCGCAGGATGTTTAAGCAAAGCCTTAATTTCAGAAGCGAAAATAAAGTGCTGATGATCACAATAATAGTATAGCGGCTTTTTACCAAGGCGATCCCTAAAAAGAAACACTTTATCCAGCAACGTATCATAAATGGCAATGGAAAACATACCTTGAAGTCTATGCACCATCTCCATTCCCCAACAAGCAAAAGCATGTACGATGATTTCCGTATCTGAGTTCGTTGTGAATCGTACTTCAGAATTCACCAATTGAAGTTCCTTTCGAATGTCTCTATAATTGTAAATCTCACCATTGAATACTACTATCAATCGACCATCCTGTGAACGCATAGGCTGATTGGCCTGTTCAGAAAGGTCAATTATGCTAAGCCGTGTATGCCCCAGTGCAGTAGTGCTGGTTTTATTTAGATATACGTTTTTAGCATCAGGACCTCTATGCATAAGGGAGTTAGTCAGGCTCTCTATTGATTGCGTCTCAATAAACTGCCTGCTTACTATACCACTAATGCCACACATACCTACTCAAGATCGGAATTTATTAGTAAAAACATACCGTTAAATATGGTAGTTTTAAAATTGTAGGACGCAAGTGTTTTAAATACTGTTTTCGAACAATCTGATTTTATCCAATCATGAAGCTCTATTAAAATACAACGGGTTCGGGGAATCCAATAATCAACGTTTTCAGCAAATATTTCATGTTCAGCCCCTTCAACATCGAGTTTTAAAATATCAATATACTGAATATCGTATCGTTTCATCAATGAAGAAAGACTAATGGCACTAAATGCATCGGGGTCGTCTGCCAAACATTCCTCCACCGTATAGGCCCATTGATTTTCGTTTTTATCTTTAATTTTTAAACTCGTATCCTTATCCCATAAGGCCGAGTGAATTGGGACAATTGTGGAGTATGGCCGTACGTTTTTCAGCAGCACCTCATAATTGGTGTCGGATGGTTCCACCGTATAAATTCTTGCTAGGGGGTATTTAATAGCAAAAAAAATGCTGGTCAACCCAATATTCCCTCCTCCATCTACGATAACTTTTGGATCAGGCCGTGCTAGGTTGTACGACTGAAAAAGAAATACTTCCTGAAATACTTTTGCATCCGTGGTTTCCGGCCTTAACTCAATACGATGGTCCAATCCGTTTACTTTTACATCTCTAATCCTGAACCACTCAACCTGAAAAAAAGCACTCAATCCAGAAAAAACGCCAAAGTTAATAAGGTAACGGGGCAGTAGCCGGAAATTCATAACCATCGGTTCATTACACGTTTAACGGTATTGGTGAATACTATAGGATGACTCAAAAACACTTTGCACATAAAGTACAAAGCTTTTGTTTTATTTTCACCATCACCTGCCCAAGAAGCAGCCAATATCAGGTACATAGTTGCATAACACTCTCTTTCAAACCATTTAGTTTTAAATAACTTGTTCGCCTTTGCTTTTGCATATACCCGCAGTATATCCCTCTCCATCACCAAAACAACTTTGTGCATGTTGGCGTTGTGAAGCCTGTATTTCCAAGTGACAACGGGCACCCTGCCAATAGTAAACTTCGCAGCTACTCGTAAAAAAAAATCATGATCGGCAGAGGTTGAAAGCCTTGTGTCGAAGAGTCCAACTATCTGTAGCACTTCGCGTTTCACTAATATACTGCTAGGACCCGGAATTTGTGTAGTTTTCCATTGTAAAATATGCTCTAAGAGGCATCCTTCACATCCTGCCATAACCCCGCCTTTCCTATTTGAATGTTCATCAATAAACCAAGCATCAGAATGTACGAGTCCATAATTACCTGTTGTAAACTTTTTGATTTTAATAAACAAATTTTCCGGCATCCACACATCGTCTGCATCTAGAAAAGCGACATACTCGCCACAAGAATGATTAAACCCAATATTGCGTGCTGCGGACACGCCTTGATTAGGGTTTCGTACAGAGCGTATACGCTTGTCCTTTCCACACCAATCTAAAATAATTTCTGATTGTCCATCTGTTGATCCATCGTCTACTACTATCAACTCAAAATTTTGGTATGTTTGGTTTACCACTGAACGAATGGACTCTTCAATGTATCGCTTGCTGTTATAGGCAGGGATAACAATAGATACAAACGGGTTTTCCATGCTCAATCGGTATATAACTTTTCGAGTGCCAAGATATAACCTTTCAGGGAAAACTGTCGTGCAGCCACTTCACCTTCATGCTTTAATTGTTCGCGCAATACCCCGTTCTCCAGTATTTCCTTAATTCCTTCAGCAATCTGATCGGTGCTTTCAAAATCCACAACCCAAGCATTTTTTTTATGTACCACAAATTCCCGAGCAATTCCGGACAATGTGAAAACAGAAGGTGTTTGTGTAAGCAATGCCTCAATATATGTTTGACCAAAGGCCTCCGCGTGTGCATCTATCGGCACGTGCACAAATACATCAAATAAACGATAAAGCGCAGCTAAATCCTCCTCAAAATTGATCTCAATGAAGGAATCCCTTGGTAATGATTGCAGTAAATCCTTAATTGCTTTTTCATATTCACCATGTGCGTTAGCAAGCACTAATTTGGCTGAAGGGTAATTCTCACGCACTTTTTGAAATGCAAATATTACATACTGCACACCCTTCCATTTCATGTAACGGGAAATCACCCCGACAACAGGAAAAGAATGTTCGGGTAAACAATATTTATCTACTAGCTGATCAACACGCTCCTTACTGACAGAATTAAAATATTGAAAATCGAAACCATGATGAATCAATTTTATCTTTCTTTTGTCTGCTTTGTCCCAATCAATTAGTATCTCTTCTACATTTTTGGAAATGGCCACTATGTGCGTAGCGAGCCTGTTGCAAAGGATGTCCCACTTTCTACCGGAAGGGAAATCATGGTAATGAACACACGCATGATGTCTCGTGTAGATACGTTTCTCTATATTTAAAAGCCACGCTGAAGACAAGCCAAGTAAGTTGGCATTCCATAAATGGGTGTGTACTACATCCGGCTTCTCCTTTACCAAAATCCAAAATAGCTGCACCCACTTTTTGATGCGCGAAGGGTACTTCGTATTACCAATCTCGTAGAACCGAATAGAGTGTTCTTTCAAAAACTGAGAGAATATAGATTCCGGCTTTCCAATGAGTATAAAACTAAGATCAAATTTTCCTTCAAGACCCCTTGCAAGCCACTCAAAAGCTAGTGCTTTGTCAACGTCTGAGATAATATAAGTAACTCTTTTCACTCCAAGTCGGTTTCAGAAAATTCAACAGCTAAAGAATGAATAACAACATCGTATAACCTGTACCTAAGCCTTTTAGGTAGCACCAGAAAAAAACTCTGATCAATTGCCCTCGCCCAAAATAAAAAAGCAAAAGGTCTATAAAATATTCGTTTCAGCCGTAAGCTTTTTTTGATTTCAATGGAGTGGATTTTATCCAAGTGGTACTTGGCTGTTGCGTATTGTCGTAATCTTTTTATATATCTAATACATGTAATCTGATCGCGATGAAAAGACTCGTTAGTCTTATCGAAATAAACTGGTGTGCCACTTTTGAGAGCGCGAAAGGCAAGTTCATAATCCTCTGCATCGCTAAGCTGTTCATCGAAACCTCCTAATCTCTCAAATACGCTTCTTGGTAAAGAGCAATTTGCAGAACTAAAAAAGAGATTGGTACTATCCATTTGAGATAGACCACTTTCATACTTGCTTAACCATTTTTGAGAAAGGTGTGCTTTATAATTTTGTATATCTAAATTTGATTGCGAACTGATTTCAAACTGACTTCCACCTAAAAGACAATCGGGGTGGCTTAAATGAAAACTCATATGTTTTTCAACCGAGTTTGCATTGGGCGACATATCGTCATCACAAAAAATCACCAAGTCTCCGCTAGATTTTCTTACGCCATGGTTGCGTGCAGCCGCTTTTCCTTTATTCGATTGCTCAACGATTTTAAAAGATTTTAACCTAAATTCTCTTTCCTTCAGTATGCTTACAGTTTGATCAGTAGATCCATCTACTAATACGACAACGTCAAAGTTCTTAAAGGTCTGCCTTTCTAGGGCTTGAAGAGTGGATAAAATCCTATTTTCACCTTGATAGGTAGGGATAATTACACTAACAGTCATGTTCGCAGTTGCTTTATTAGCCAAACCGGAAGATAGCGACTTTTCAAGGCAAGTCTGTTAAATCGCTTTTGATCGGCTTCTTTCAAAGAGTCTCGATTTATGTGTGACAGAATGGAAAGGCATTTTGAATGATGGTGTCGATAGTATGCCTCGTCAGCTTTATACAGAAAGAAATTATCGATTGATTTCAAAACTAAATCTGGTTCTGCTTTAATTCTTTCCGTAAACGCAAAATTCAACTTCTCCAAATCACATGGAAACATTTGTGTAATTAAAGTAGCCTTATCTCTTACCCCATTGATGGCGGCAAATTGATACATGAGCGTATTTGATTCCAACTCAAACTTTGAAGCCAAACTTTGCGTTTTTGAATTCGCATGTAACCTGAAATTAACCAGTACATCAGGAATTCTATCGACACCATTCAATCCAAAATGAATTAAGTAACGCAACCAGAATTCTTTGTCCATCACAAAATGCAACATCTCATTCAACGGGCCTAAACGATCAAATACTTTTGTTCTGAAATAAGTTTCGGGCTGATCGATACGGGCGCAACCAATTGTTTTTGGAAGGTTGTCCTCATAAATATCTGTACCCAAGGATGTCCGGATTACTTTTCCATTTTGCACGATATGACTCCTTCCTATTACCACATTAACAGTGGGTTCTGAAAATTTTTCGTTCAAAATCTGCAACGCACCTGACTCCAGATAGTCATCTGAATTAAGCCAGTTAATAACATCACCTGTAGCAAGTTCCAATCCCTTATTTATAGCATGGCTTTGCCCACGGTCAGGTTCGCTTACCCAATGCGCTAAATGTTTTGCGTGCTTTTTTATAATAGCTAACGAGTTGTCAGTGCTTGCACCATCGATTAGTATGTATTCAAGGTTGGAATAGTTTTGGGAAAGAACAGAATCAATAGTTTGCTCAAGATATTGTCCTTGATTGTAGGAAGGGGTGATAATAGTTATTTTTTTAGTTGAGCTCAAAGAGTAACTATTTTTTTCTTATTGCCAATAAGTTTTGCAGCTTGAAAATTTCATTGGAGGACGAATACTCACCTAAAGAAAATAATTTATCGTCTTTAATTCTATATAGATCAAAGTCTTTCAATAGATCATAGAAGTCCTTTAAAAATACCCTTGACACAATATTCATCTCGTTAAACTCAAATTGAATAACATCAATTTTTCTGCTACTAATTAAATGAGACGCCCCTTTTAGAACAAAAAAATCATTTCCCTCTGTATCGATTTTTAAAAAATCTATATGATTGATTTTTTTTCTATTACAATAGTGATCAAGTGTTGTTAATCTGATAAGGCTCTCATCTAAAGAACTTGAGCCATGCAAATCAAAAACATCTTTAAACATACTTGCATGACCAGTGGTTTGATCCTTTTCATAATAGTAGATTTTAGAATCAACTTCAGAGTGACTAAGACCAACGTTGTTTAAAGTAGCTCTTTTGTCATTTGTCGTTTTTTTTAATTGATTAAACGTATACGGATTAGGCTCAAAAGAATGGACTTGTACCCCAGGAAAACTTTGGAGCATTTGTTCTGTCACCTTACCCATGTTTGCCCCAACATCAAAAAAGACAAATTCCTTTGTGTTTTTAAGATAACGCGGAAGTACTTTTTTAAAAAAAACCTCATTCAAATCATGGTATCTTGGAGCTATACCTATCCCTTTATAGGCAATCGCTAGCAGATTAACTCTTAGCACAGTGCAAAAATTGATAAATAAATCTTGAAGCAAATTCATGTGGCAATTATTGAAAACTCGGGAAGCGTTAATCCTTGAATCATGTTGGTATTTGAATATCCATATGGGTTGCCATCTTCAATAGTAAAAGCGACAACATCGGTAAGCCAATCCTGAATTATTCCCTTAGCTCTTAAAAACAATGTTATTGAATACCTTCCGGGACGTAAGTTATTGGTAATGTTAACGATATAGCTCATTTGATCTCCATGGAATCCAAGTCGAATGTTCACAAATTCATTAGAAGCATGTATAAGGCACGCGCCATTACTATCGTTAATCGCAATGGCGATATTTATATCTGACAATAGCAGGTTTAATTCTGCAAAAAGAACTAAAGAAAATACTATATTTTCTCCAAACTGAAGAACCGATTTTTCGAATTTGATAGCTCCGAAACGCAATGCGCCTTCAAAGTTGTTTCTTTTTATTTGGGAAAGATCTATACTGTTTTCGGTTGCCTCAAGGTTCGAACTTACATAATCATCTAGCACTGATAAAGCCTGTCCTTCAGATCGAATTGTTCCATTTTCAATAAGAATCGCTTTTCCACATAAATTCTTGACTGCTGAAAGATTATGACTAACAAAGATAATAGTACGCCCTTCACGTACAACCTCGCCCATCTTGTTCATACACTTCTTCTGAAACTCAGCATCTCCGACTGCCAATACCTCATCAATGATCAAAATCTCAGGTTCCAAAAAAGCTGCCACCGCAAAAGCTAGACGCAACTGCATGCCGCTCGAATAATGCTTTAAGGGTGTGTCTAAAAATTTCTCTACTCCGCTAAAGTCAACGATCTCGTCAAACTTGACCGAGATCTCAATACGCTTCATGCCCAATAGGGAACCGTTAAAGAAAATATTTTCTCGACCAGTGAGTTCCGGGTGAAAGCCGGTGCCAACTTCCAGCAGGCTAGCAATGCGGCCACGACTCACAATTTTGCCGGAAGTGGGCGGTGTAATTTTAGAGAGTATCTTTAACAGAGTTGATTTTCCAGCTCCGTTTCGGCCAATAATGCCGATAGATTCTCCGGGCTGTACCTCAAAGGAAACATCCTTCAATGCCCAGAAATCTTCTGCAGTATTGCGTTCAAACTTTAACGCATTAGCCATTCGTTCGCGTAAACTCAAGTAGCCTCCAGCCAAATGCTGGATGCGGTATTTCTTTCCAATGTTTTGAATTTCAAGGATAGGCTTCATGTCAAGCAAAGTCAGCAAAAAAGTCCTCTGTTCTCTTGAAATAAAATACACCAACAATTAACAGCAATACTCCAGAAAGCAGGCTTATTCCCAGTAAGAAACTATCGGGCATTATTCCAGTCAGTGGATATCGAAATAATTCAACCGCAGCATACATGGGCGAGCACACTAATATGTATTGAAGAATCGGGTATTTCAGTAGCGAAATAGGGTAGATAACCGGTGTTAGAAAAAAAAGTGCTTGAACTAAGAAAGGAATTACATAGCGAAAATCACGATACTTCACATTAAGCGCGGCCAGCCAAGAGCCTAAGCCCAGCGTAGCTACAATGGCGATTATCAGTGCGACAGGCCATAATACAAGTGCCGACAATGATACCGACTGCTGATAGAATAGTAGAATCGGCACAAAAAGAATAAAGGCCATGAGAAAATCAAACAGCGCCACCAGTATGGAGGAGACTGGAATGATGAGACGCGGAAAATATATCTTTTTAATAATCGAAGCATTATTCACCATGCTGTTGGAGGCATTGGTGAGGCCTGTTGAAAATAAATTCCAGATCAATAAACCAGAAAAAACGTAAATCGGATAAGGCAGATTTTGCGAAGGTATGTTCAATGCCTTGCCAAAGAATAAGGTAAAAATCACCATCATAAATAAAGGCTGAAGAATGGCCCACAAAAATCCAAGAGTCGCTTGCTTGTATTTGATCTTGATGTCTCGCCAGGTGAAAAAGTAGAAAAGCTCTCGATACCGCCACAACTCTCCCCAATCAAGCACCCTTCCTTCAGAAGGTTCAATCGTATACTCAGCCGGCTCGTGCATCGGGATAATTGTAAGTTATTACGCAATTTTAGGGCAAGTTACTATGAAAATTCTTTTCCTCGTCCCCTACCCACTAAAAGAATCACCTTCTCAGCGCTTTCGCTTTGAACAATACTTTGATATACTTTCTTCCGCTGGTTTCAGCTTTACGGTGCAATCGTTTTTGAGCAGCCGCAATTGGCAAGTCTTTTATACAACCCAAAACATATTCGCCAAACTATCAGCCATTTTTATGGGTTTTGGCAAACGCCTGTATATCATGTACAAAGTACCAGCTTATGAATTTGTATTTATTCATAGAGAAATAACTCCTTTAGGGCCGCCTCTCTTTGAATGGCTCATTGCCCATGTATTTAGAAAAAAAATAATCTATGATTTTGATGATGCCATTTGGCTCACTGACAAAGCTAACGAATCCAAGATAGAAAAATCAGTTCGATGGAGAAGCAAGGTGGCACATACATGCAAATGGAGCTATGGGGTGAGCTGCGGGAATGTCTATCTGGCAGAATATGCAAAGAGGTTTAATCCGAATGTGATTGTAAATCCAACTACTATTGACACTACCTTAACTCATAATTCGACAAAGGACGAGTTAATTGCCCCCATTTCGAACTCAAGTCTCGTAATAGGATGGACAGGATCTCATTCCACGTTGAAATACTTGAAAACAATTGAATTAGTATTAAGGTCTATCGAAACGAGATTTGAGCATGTTCGATTTCTTGTTATAGCAGACAAGACGCCACAACTAAACATACCTCGCTTAGATTTTATTAAATGGAATAAGGAAAGCGAAGTTGAAGATTTGTTGAAAATTGATATTGGGATAATGCCTCTGCCAGAAGACGATTGGACAAAAGGCAAATGCGGGTTCAAAGCGCTACAATATATGTCGTTAGGTATACCCGCAGTCGCATCACCTGTGGGAGTTAATACTAAAATAATCGATAATGGCGAGAATGGGTTCTTATGTCAATCTGATGAAGACTGGCTGCTATGTTTAGAAAAATTAATAAGTGACGCGCAGCTTCGAAATAATATGGGAATTGCGGGGCGAAAAAAAATCATTTCAAATTACTCGGTGGCTTCAAATGCTTCCACTTTTTTAGGTTTGTTTTCGTAAAAAGTAAGTACCAACGCTACTGCATAAAAAGGTAGTAGCGGGATTTTATACCTAGATAGTGTTCCGAAATTAAACGAAGATACACCGACCGCAAACGCAAAAATCAATGAAAATACAAATGAGAAACTTATGTCAGGATTGCGAAGAGACTTTAGAGCTGAAAGCCTGTATTTGAAAACCAGAATCAAAGTAAGAATTAAAAAAACGAGACTTTCCATACCGGATAAAAGCATTAACGGGTTATTGACTTCCCACAAATAAGGCCTGAACAATGAAACATTAATTGCTTGTGGTGCCAATTTTATCATTGAATTAAATGATCCGTCTAATTCGCCTAAAGTGTATCCAGAGCCAGCATCTTTTCCCGTGTGAAATCGAATGTCGTAAGCAGTAACTTGCGCTGTTTTTGAAATATTTTCAATTGCGTACCGCCTGTCTCCTTCTCCTATTTTCACAACAGAATAATAAGTTGAAAAAAATGAAAGCCCAATTAATATTGGTGCTATTAAGACCCTTAGAACTACAGATCTAATCATGTTTAAATTTCCAAGATAAACCCACATTAAAGCCGCAGGAATAAAGGCTTGCAAAATAAATTTCTTTACAGAGAAAATACACCAAACAGAAAGGACTAAAAGCAAGAGGTGGACAATCGATACTTTTTTTTGAAGGAAAAGCCGGTCAATTTCAAAAGTAAGAACCCCTAAGCAACCCATCATCAGTGTATCCTTTAAAAGGCCTGATCCCCAAAAAAAAACTGAGGGAATGAAAAATGTGGCCAACGCGAGTTGCCAATGAACTTGAGGATACTTTCGATAAAACGTCAGAAAAAACATCCACATGCCAACAAAGCTTACTACAGCAAAACATATTGCTGTTGCGGTATAGGTAGAAAAAGTAAAAAGGTCAAAAATGGTCGCTAGCCTAATAATGAAAAAAGCAGAAGGGTCTGTAAAAAATGGAATCCTACTCGAATACTCATAGAATTTTCCATGAACGCCACCGGAAAAAATTAATCCAAAACCCTTTTCCGGTGAATCCATAAACGCCTCCCAGATATGCCTACTGCCGTGTGTATGGAAATTGTAGGTATCTCCACCGCTATAATAAAACTGGTAGATTAACCCTAAGCAAATGGCTCCGACAATCTTAACCGCCAATGCCGGAAAAAAGTACCTTTTGTTAATAGCATCTGTAAAAAGAGGCCTTACTAAGTATGCAACAAAAAAAATGAGAATGATTAGAACAGGGGTTACAAAAAAGTCGCGTAAATCCACAAATATTTTTTTCTTTAATCCGGAAGTCAATCCCCCTTCTCCAATCCCTTCAGCCTCCTCTTCGCATCCTTAAACGCTTCGTCCTTTCGGCCGGCCTTTTTCTTAACCAACGTGAAGTACCTTTTTGCTTCGGCTTTGTTTCCCTGTCGCTGGTTGATCTCCCCCAAAGCAATGAGCGAATATAGAGAATAGCCAGAATCAATGGCACCAATTTCTTCAGCATACTTTATAGACAGCAGATAATACTTTTTCGCCAACTCGTCCTTTCTTTGAAAATCGTACATCTGCCCCAAGAAAAAAGAGGCGTACCTGCCGCTAGTGCCTTCATACCCAAACTTGGCACTATCAATTAGGGTCAAAATGCGCTTTGACTCTACCTCTAATTGGGGATAAAGACCGCGCGAATACAACATACGCGCATAATACCGATGAAAATAAGGATTGTTGGGGTAGGTCTGAAAAAGATACTCTGCCACCTGAAAGGCACGGGGTTGATCGTTTTCATAGCTATTTAGAATTCGCATTAGCCAAACCATCGCTTCCGTCCGCGTATAAAATGCATTGTAAGACACCTCCTTCAACTGCTTTAATCCAAGTGCTTTATCTCCTTTGCGAAAAAACCAAAGCAGTGGCTTGAGCGAGGGATAATTTTCTGGAACCCACACCGAAAAATAGTTGTACAATGCATCCCCAAATAGCAGCTCAGGACTCAAGTTGTCTTTGGTTCTGCATACTTCGAGATAGTTAAGTGCCATTTTCCCTTGAACGGCCGCTTTGCGCCAATTCTTCCGTTCTTCATCTGCATAAAGTCGCCCTTTAAAACTATGGGCTGCTGCCAAGAAAAAAGCAGCCTCAATTTTATACTCGGGATGTTTCTTGTAAAGATTTTCGGCTACCGCGATCGTACTGTCCATATAGCCCAAGAACCGATCGTCATAACGCGTGTCTCTCGTATTTGGCATTATCTTCCACCACTCACTTAACCCCAACATAAAATAGGGAAGCGGGTGCCAGGAATACTTTTGTTTAAACCAGCGCATCTGTTGCTCGGCCTTAGCAAACTTAAAATCGTAGAGATCGTTCAGTGCCTGAGCGGCTTCAAGCTGTATCGCGGTACTATTGATTAAAATAATGGTTGTGTCTTTTTTTACTTGCGCCTGGGCACCGAAAACTATCCCCCAGAGGCAAACTCCCAAAAAGACACCGCTACTCTTGACTTGAAAATTCATTTGTGGCTTCAAAAATGAGATTATTAAAATACAGGATCAACTAAAGCGCTACTTTTGTCTTTTACTATGTCTACCGAACTAGAACGTTCTTCCATTTTTGACAGCGATAAGCGAATGACCGTGGTGGTTCTTTGTCTGATCTCTTTTCTATTGTTGTACGTCAAAAAAGCCTTCATCGAGAACGAAACCGCAGCCTTTGAATTCCTTCAAGATCGCCCAGTGGGTGCTATTATGCAGATGATCAGCGCGGTTCAATTTATTTCCATTCCATTTATTTATCTCTGGAAGTTTACGATAATCGGGTTCGTGCTGTGGGTAGGGTGCTTTCTCTTCGGCTATCGGATTACGTTTAGCCAATGCTGGAGTGTGGCGTTGACGGCTGAGTTTGTTTTCATTGCTCCTGAACTTTTAAAAATTGGCTGGTTTCTTTTTGTGAAAACGGATCCCACCCTTCCAGAAATTCGGGCGTTTTACCCTTTTTCGTTAATGAATTTCGTAGACTACGTTACCCTGGATAAAAAATTTGCTTACCCGCTTCGAGCGTTAAGCATTTTTGAGGTATTGTATGTTTTGATTTTGGTGAAGGGGGTTAATTCGTTTTCATTGCGAGCGCACAAACAAAGTCGAGCTACCTGGTGGATTGTTTCTTGCTCTTATATCCTGGTTTTCTTGCTCTGGCTTGTCTTCTATATGGTCGTTTATAAATGACCCCGGAAAAATTCAATGATTGCCCGACCGATTTGCTCCTGTTCTTTTTTTGATAACCCTGGCCAGATAGGAAGGCTGAGGGATGTGCTGGCTAGTTTCTCTGCAATCGGAAAATCTCCTTTTGTATAACCGAGATGAGCAAATGCTTTTTGTAAGTGAGGAGGCACTGGGTAATGGCTACTGGTCTCGATACCTTTGTCTTTTAGGTAGGCCTGCAAAGCATCTCGGTAGTTGGTTCGGATAGTAAAAGCATGATAAACATGGCTTGCTCCGTTTGCAATGGTTGGCAAAATCAAGTCGCCTGCATTACTCAGTAATTCGAAATAGGTAGAGGCCAAAAATCTCCGCTGGGCATTCCAGGCATCCAAATATTTCAATTTCACGGCCAACACAGCTGCCTGAATTTCATCCAGACGAGAGTTCACGCCCAACCTATCATTGATAAATTTCTTTGTGGATCCATAGTTGCGCAACGAACAAACTAGATCATAGTGCTCTTTTAAATTGGTTGTGATGGCTCCCCCGTCTCCCAATGCGCCTAAGTTTTTGGTTGGATAAAAACTAGTTGCATTGATTTGCCCAAAACTTCCAGTCATCTTTGCGCCATAGGTTGCCCCATGCGCTTGTGCATTGTCTTCTACCACAAAAAGCGAATGGGTGTTGGCGATCTCCAAAATGGCATCCATCTCACAGGCTTGCCCAAAAAGATGAACAGGAAGTACACACTTTGTCAAAGGGGAAATAGCGGCTTTGATTTTAGAAACATCTACGTTATACGTGTACTCATTGGGCTCAATGGGCACAATGGTAGCACCGGTTCTCTCAATCGCAAGCCATGTGGCAATGTAGGTGTTAGAGGGAACTAGGACTTCATCCCCTGATTTGATCCCTAGTGCTTTGAGAGAAAGATAAACGGCATCCAATCCATTACCCACGCCCGCGCAAAAGGAAACTTGGTGATAAGAAGCATACATCTTTTCAAAATCAGAAAGGCATCCACCAAGCACAAAAGAATTAGACTTCAACACATTGAAAATGGAATCCTTTAGGTCTGCTTCAATCTGCGAATGCTGATACCTTAAGTCTAAAAACGGAATGCTACTATTCATAACCGGATAATAATGTATGGTTCCCCGTCTCGATTTGATAGGTATCAATCACAAAGGTACGCGCGCCAAATCCTTCCTTCCAGTTGACGAGCCCTCGATTCAACGTTTGACCCGGATCACCGTTGGAGGTTCCAAAGCTAAAGTAGGCTTTCTCTTGAAACACGTCACTTAACAAATGGTGGAACAGAACGTCCAGTGCCCCCATTTCCTTTCCCAAAGTATTAGCTGAGGTATATTGCGCATGGGCTGTTATTGGCGTTGTATAAATAACTGTCCCGCCCAGCAAACCTTGATCTCGGACTTCAAACAATTGAATTTGATTGGGGAAAAGTTGCATCAGCTTCTTTATTTCTTCTAATGAATGAACAGGTTCTGCTCCAAACTTCTCTTTTAAGTTAGGAATCAGAACATCGTTCCAAAACTCGGTAGGATCATTGGCTCTTGAAATGAGAAAGGAGCCTGGGTTTTGTTTTGTATTCTTCATCCTACGCTGTTGATACGGCAATGGCATTGATTTTACGCATACCGAGCTGGTATCCCGCTGAAGTAAAACGGCTTTTAAAAGGAACAGGGCATACAGGTCCTCTTGTGCAGGGTAAGTCGCATAGTAAAAAGGCAAGCACTTGTAGACTATTTTCTTGATCCCTTGTAGATGATAGTACTCCAAAATGTGAAAAAACAAGGCTAGCACTTCTTCCAAACGAGCATCTTTCTCAAGCAACAACCCTCCATAGCTTAGCCCTCCATGAGACACGATTGCATCCCTATCTTCATTCGCTACGAAAAGGGCTCTTAACCTGCCATCTGTGTAAAGCAGCAATGAATGATCTTGAAATCGATCGGCATGGTAGTCCATGTACCCTCGATCGAATAAAAAAGTGGCATTCTTGGCCTCTTTAACAAAGCTATTCCACAGCTTGGTATCTCCTTTCCCGAACCTCTTTATCACGACAGACGCCATTTCACAATATTAGCAAGCCATTCTGGCGTAAACTAGAGAAGAAACCATCCAATTTGGCAACCTATTCGTTGCAACACTTTGGATGGGTATGCGTTTATTTTCCCTATTTTCGCGCTTCATTTTTATCGAAAAACATGAATTTCAAAAAAGCCAATAATCTGACCGGTTGGGTCACTTTCGCCATCGCTTTGCTGGTTTATTTTATCACCATGGAGGAAACCGCCAGCTACTGGGATTGTGGCGAGTTTATTTCAGTCTCTTATAAACTACAGGTTCCTCATCCCCCTGGCGCTCCTCTCTTCTTGTTAATGGGGCGGGTGTTTTCCTTCCTTGCCATGGGTGACGTCACTAAAGTAGCCTATTGGATCAACTTCATGAGCGTGCTGGCCAGCGCCTTTACGATTCTTTTTCTTTTCTGGTCGATTACACTTTTGGGCAGAAAAATGATTGGAGCCACGAAAGACTCCGAGATAAACGAAGAAAAAACATGGCTGCTGATGGGAGCGGGTCTGGTTGGATCGTTGGCTTACACTTTTTCCGATTCTTTTTGGTTCTCAGCAGTAGAGGCTGAAGTTTATGCGATGTCATCGTTTTTTACCGCCTTTGTGGTATGGGGCGTTTTAAAGTGGGACGTCATCGAAGACGAAAGCAAAGCCAACCGATGGCTACTGCTTGTGACCTACATGATGGGGCTTTCTATTGGTGTACACATGCTCAATTTAGTGACTGTACCGGCTTTGGGGCTGATCTATTATTTCAAAAAATTCAAACCAACTACCTGGGGCATTATTGCAGCGCTCCTTGTCAGTGTTGCTATTGTTATGTTCATTAATGATTTCATCGTGCCTGGCCTACCAACCATTGCAGGTAATTTTGAGATATTCTTCGTAAACACACTGGGATTGTTCTTCGGATCGGGAGCCCTGGTATTTACACTATTGCTTGCAGGTTCGCTGGCGTTTGGAATTTACTACACTCAAAAGAAAAACAAGCCGGTATGGAATACAGTTTTGCTGGGCACTGCCTTCATTCTGATCGGTTACGGATCGTATGCAACTATTATCATACGTTCTGGATACGATACATTGATCAACGAAAATGCGCCTAAGGATGCGATGAGTTTTGTCCGCTACCTGAAGCGCGAGCAATATGGAAGCAGACCGTTGTTGTATGGTCCCTACTACACGGCTCAAGTTGTTGGTTACGATTATGGTGACCCTATCTATACCAAAGGGAAAGACAAATACGAAATTACAGACAGAAAATTCAGCTATGTCTACGAGCCTGACCAACAAACGATATTACCCCGCGTGTGGAACTCCGAACACAAAGAAACTTACTCGAACATTCTCGGAATACCGGAAGGTCAAAAGCCCACCTTCGGCCAAAACTTGTATTACATGTTTAGCCATCAAATAGGCACGATGTATATGCGCTATTTCATGTGGAATTTTGCCGGCCGAGAAAGCGATGAGCAAGGCGCTGATTGGCTGAAGCCGGACCAATGGTTCAAAAATGTACCTGATGTGTTGGCCAACAACGGAGCCAGAAATAATTTCTTCATGATCCCGTTTATTCTAGGACTGGTGGGCATGTTTTATCAATTCACGAAGGACACAAAGAGTTTTGCAGTCGTTGGGCTACTGTTTGTGATGCTCGGTGTGGCCATTGTGGTCTACCTTAATTCTCCACCAACGGAGCCGCGTGAGCGCGACTACATTTATGCTGGATCTTACTACGCGTTCGCTTTTTGGATTGGATTGGCCGTGATCGGGTTGGCGGAAGTAATTCAGAAGTTTTTAAAGAATGGAAAAAGCGCAGCTATTGCTGCTACTCTAATTGGGTTGACCGCTCCTGCGTTAATGGCCAAAGACGGATGGGACGATCACAATCGCTCCGATCGCTTTTTCTCGGTCGATTCTGCTACGAATTACCTCGAGTCTTGCGCCCCTAATGGAATCATCTTCACGGGTGGTGACAACGATACCTTCCCGCTCTGGTATGCTCAAGAAACTGAAGGTATTCGCACCGATTTAAGGGTGATTGTATTAAGTTATTACGGAACGGATTGGTATATCGACCAAACAACGCGTAAGGCATATCAGTCTGAGCCATTCCCGTATACACTCAGTCCAAAAAACTATCAAATGGGAGGCCCGAATGACTATCTGCCCTTTGTAGATATGAAAATCCCAAGCATTGATGCGAAACAATATATTGAATTGATTTCTAAAGACTATAAACAGTTGCGTGACAACGATCGGAATGTAGTGCCTAGCCGAGTATTTACCCTAAATATTGATAAAGCGGCAGTTCTTGCAAAAGGTATCATTCCAAAAGGCATGGATAGTCTGGTGGTGGATCAAATGAAAATCCGATTGCTCCGTGGAGGCCTTGTGAAAAGTGACTTAGCCATTCTTGATCTGCTCGTTACTAATAATTGGGAGAGACCTATTTACCTGAATCATACTTCCATGTCACAAATCAATTTGGATCTGAGCCCGTACGCAGTTCAGGAAGGAAATGCCTACCGGATTCTTCCCGTTAAAAATCCACGCAAAGACAGAGAGTACCTGGTAGATACCGAAAGAAGCTATGATATCATGCTCAATAAGTTTCGCTACCGCGGATTAGATAATGAGAAAATCTATTATACGGATGACTATAGGGGATTCGTGGTGAACCACCGCAGTTCGTTGAACTCTCTTGCGCAAGCCTTAATTGACGAGGGAAAAATGACAAAGGCAGATAGCGTGCTTTTGTTCTCATTGGCCAAAATGCCAGACAAAGCCATCAAATACGATCACACTACTCCTGAAACCATCGACTTGCTCTTTCAAGTGGGAGAAAAAGACAAAGCCATTGAGATCAGTAAAGTGATTGGTGATCGGTCAGATGAAATGGCTACGTACTTGATCAACGAAGGGTATGGGCTAACCAGCGATCTGAGAAGAAACATTTTTATACTTAACGCTATTCAGCGAGCCCTCTATGAAAATGGAGAAGAAGAATTGGCCAAGAAGTACGAGGACGCCTATACAAGACTAGTAGCTAGTTTACAAATGCGAGGCGATTTGCCACAGGAGGATAGATAAGTGCTGGCTTTGGCCAGAAATCCACATCTTTCGTTGCAAAACTATGATATCGTTTGATACAAAGCTATGATATCGTAGCTTTGTATCAAATAAAGATCACATGCTCTTACAATCCCAACTGGCTGAGGTAGCGGATGCCCAGGCTGAAAATTTCCAAAACAAGAACGTGGGCTGGCAAAGAGAACTACTGCCTAAATTGAAGTTGCCCAACAATTTTGCGTTGATTATAACGGGCATAAGGAGGTGTGGAAAAAGCACACTACTCTTTCAACTTTTGAGAGAAAAGTTCAGCAACGCCTTCTATCTCCATTTTGAAGACCCGCGATTGGCAGGATTTGAGAATGACGACTTCAATCGCCTGAGCAATGAAATTGTCAAGAGAAATCCCTCCGTCTTATTCTTTGATGAAATACAACTGCTTGAAAACTGGGAACTGTTTGTAAGGCACAAACTGGACGAAGGCTACAAAGTGGTGATAACAGGGTCAAATGCCACCCTGCTGAGCAAAGAATTGGGTACCAAGCTGACGGGTAGGCATCTTTCTGTAGAATTGTTTCCTTTTTCTTATACAGAATTCTTAGGGTTTAGAAAGTTAAAAGACACCGAGAAATCGGTGTTGGAATACCTACGAAAAGGCGGCTTTCCGGAATATTTAAAGACAGAAAACGGATTTGTGCTCAATCAACTATTGGAGGATATTCTGTATCGCGATATAGCGGTCCGCTACGCGGTGAGGGATGTAAAATCGTTGAAGCAGTTGGCTGTTTACTTACTATCCAATATCGCAAAACCGGTCTCTGCTAGTAACCTTACAAAATTGTTTGCGATAAAATCAGTAAGTGCATTATTAGACTACTTTGGCTTTTTAGAAAATGCTTACATCGTACAATTTTTGCCAATGTTTAGTTACTCATTGAAGAAACAAATCCGAAACCCCAGAAAAGTTTACTCCATAGATCTAGGATTATTTACGGAAAACTCAATCGTATTCTCCGATGAAAATGGGAGAAGGATAGAAAATGCCGTCTACCTTCACTTGAGAACCGCACATACGGAGTTATATTATTTTCACGAAAAGAAGGAATGTGATTTTGTGGTTTTTGAAAAAGGCAAACCGAAAGAGTTAATACAAGTCTGCTATGATTTGACTGCCGACAATCTGGAAAGAGAAACGAGTGGCCTGCTTGCCGCGATGGATTATTTTAACATGCCGTTAGGAAAAATAGTCACACTCAAACAAAAAGACAGTTTTAAAAAAGACGGAAAAAAGATAGACGTTGTTCCGTTAAATGAATTTTTAATGGAATAGCCTACTTCCTCACCATCAAAAATAAATCGAGTGCTTGCTCAGCGTTGTCTACTAGCAGGTAGTCGGAATGGTGTATGCCGGTCACTAACTCATCGGCTCCGTCTTTCAATTTATTTCTATTGATTCGGTTCAATAATTCGTAGGGGATTCTCAACAAAGCCGCTGGCAATTTGTATTGCAGGTTGAAAATATCCCACCGCATCATCCTATTCACCGACTCTTTATTTCGATTGTAGTAGGTCATCACTTTCTCATTACCCGCAACTCCTTTCATCTCAACCGAAGTAAAAAACTCATTGGCGACCCTTGACAATTCCGCGGGTGTGTACTCACGAATGTGCCAGGGATTGCGCGAAAGCGACATCGGCCGGTTGGGTGTAGAAAGTAAGGCTATGCCACCCGGTTTTAATACGCGATGGATTTCTTTTAGAAAAAGCCGGTCGTTTTGTATGTGTTCAATGACTTGAAAACTCACCACCGAATCAAAAGAGTTGTCCTTAAAATCCGTTAGTGGCGGAATATTCCCGCTGACGAAACTGGCTTGGGGATAGCGTTTCTGCAACTGGTCAACCAAGGGCGCAATCTTGTCAATGGCAGAATAATGACTGATTTTTGGCAACAACCAATCTATGCCACGGCCCTCTCCGCAACCAACCTCCAGCAAATTGCCTTTCACATACTCTGCTGCAATGACATAGGCTTTCAGCAGGCGTTGATGGATTGGGTTATCCGATGCAACGGAATCAGAGGCGATCTCAGTGGTATAAACAGAAGCCATCAAAAAAATTAAGCTGCAAAAATAACGTAATTCGCTAAATTTAACGTTTAATAACGAGTTAACAGCCCCACTAATTGGAGCGAATAATCTTAATGATCCTTATGAAGCGATTTGTTCTTTCTTTTACGCTTTTTCTATTTCTGAGTGAATTATCGGGGCAGTCAATAACCGGGCTCAATTTTAGGCATTGGTATAACCCACAAAATGAAGTAAATCTTCAATTGGATTTGGCCCGTGGCCAAAATCAGCTTATTGTGAATTATGTGCTCCGAACCACACAGTTCCCGGCCGATCAATATTCCTTAACCTGGGAACGAAGGGATTCTTATGTCGTTCGAGACGGGGCATCCATTACCGAAAGTGATTCTACCACCAGACCAGTTGGCAATGAAAAATCGGGGCAGCTTTCTTTCCCTATTCCTGAAAAGCCTTGGATTTTGTTAGCCAAGGTTACTCACCTCCAAAGTCAAAAAAATTGGTACTACTTCAAACTGATGGAAGGCATCTATCCAAAAAGAGGATGGATAGAATCGAAGAATGGCGTATTGTCAGAAAATTTTCTGCGATCAGGAAAAGACTACACAATCAAGAGCTGTGATGAAAAAACTATGTTTGTGTCATTCTATAAAACAGCTTCTTTCTATCAACCTTATCCGCCTTTTTCTGAAAAGTCAGCACCCGTAGAACGGTTTTTGTTTCATGACTCTACTTTTCGCCTTGAGAACAACGCAACATTTTCAGTAAAACGAGAAGGCCTCTACCTATTTCAACAAGACACCAATGCCGCAGATGGGTTTGCGCTGCGTGTAGTGCCCGAGAATTTTCCGAAATACTCAAAAGTACAAGAACTTGTTTCTCCACTCATCTTTGTCACTACACCGGATGAGTTTAAACAACTCGCTGCGGCCGATAATGAAAAGCCAAAGTTTGACAAAGTAATTTTAGATATCACCCGCGATAAAGACCGTGCCAAGAATTTTATGCGTAGCTATTTTAAGCGAGTCGAAATAGCCAATCAGTATTTCAGCTCTTTCAAAGAAGGGTGGAAGATGGATCGGGGCATGATCTACACAGTGTTTGGTGTTCCAGACGAACTCAGCAAGAACGGTGGTAACGAGGTGTGGAATTACAAAAGCGCCAACGTGCGTTTTACGTTCGTGAAAAGCGGAAGCGTCTACGACCCCGACAACTACGTGCTATTGCGCGACAAGCGTTTTATGGAACCTTGGTTTAGCACTATTGATTTGTGGCGAAAGAGTCGTTTTTAACAGAGCCCTTGATTTTCATCCCACCATTATTTTGGCATATCTTTGATTAAAATCATCAAAGTTTGTAATAAAACCTTTGACCGTTCTAGATTCTTCGTGCATCTCATACATTGATCTATTCTTAAAATAAATACCGAAACATGAAAAAACTCTCTTCGCTTCTGCTCTTCGTCTTAACAGTGCAGTTTAGTTGGTCGCAGGAAAACCCGGCTGTTAAATATGCCAGCCTGATCACCACTGCCGACCTCAAAGAAAATCTTTCCATTCTGGCTTCAGATGCATTAGAAGGACGAAAGACAGGAACCCGTGGCCAAAAAATGGCTGCGGCATTCATTAGCTTTTACTTTGAGCAACTTGGCCTAAGTGGACCTGTAAATGGTTCTCATTATATGCCTGTTGATTTATTCTCTGTTGCTCCAGCAGATATTTATGTCAAAGCAGGTGTCTCAAAATATGCCAACTTCAATGAGATTATGTACTATGGCTCGGCCGATTCCAATGGCGAAGTCACAGCGGATATCATTTTTGTCGGCAAAGGCACAGAAGTCGATTACACGAACTTGATTGTAAAAGACAAAGCCGTGGCGATACAAAGCGACCCGTTGTCGTTTAATATTATGTCCAGCCTTCGAAAAACAGTTTCGCTGGCAAGAGAAAAAGGAGCGAAAATGGTTTTCATTATTCCTGCAGGCAAACCGGAAGAATTCAAAACATTTGCAGCGCAAATGCAAGGTTTCTTGTCAGGGGGAAATTTGACATTGAATAGGCCCGACCCAACAAGCCCCAACAAAGGAATTTTCTTTTTAAACCAGACCGCAACAGAGAAAGTATTCAACACAACTTCCGCAAAACTTGCAACCGCTGCTGCCGCAGATCCATCTAAAAAACTGTTAGCAAAAGTGAAGCCCGGAAAAATCACTTACCAAGTAGCGATGAACATCACAACCGTAAAATCTGAAAACATTTTGGGCTATATGGAGGGCACCGATAAAAAAGATGAATTGGTTGTGATCACAGCTCACTTCGATCACATCGGAAAAAATCCGGGCGAAGGAAAAGATGTTATCAACAATGGTGCAGATGATGATGGTTCTGGAACAGTAAGTGTTCTTCAAATGGCGAAGGCGTTCGCCCAGGCGAAAAAAGATGGCAAAGGCCCCCGCAGAAGCATTTTATTTATGACTGTTACAGGCGAAGAGCAAGGTCTATTCGGTTCTGAATATTATTCTGAACATCCTGTATTTCCACTTGCCAACACCGTAGTTGATATCAACATTGACATGATTGGAAGACGTGACCCTGAGCACAAAGACAAACCCGACTACGTATATGTCATCGGTGCTGATAAGCTATCCTCAGAACTGCAGGAGATCAATGAAAGAACAAACCGTGAAAACGAAAAGTTAGAGTTTGACTACACCTACAACGATGAAAATCACCCTACCAACCTGTATAAGCGTTCCGATCATTGGAATTTTGCCAAGAAGGGAATTCCGATTGTCTTCTTCTTTGATGGCATCCACGAAGACTATCATCAAGTGAGTGATGAGATTGGCAAAATTGAGTTTGATCTACTTGCTAAAAGAGCCAAGACTGCTTTTCACACTGCCTGGGAAGTAGCAAATAGAGAGGGAAGATTGGTGGTGGATAAGAAGTAGGGAATAAGTTTCCTGTTCCCGGTTTCTTGTTTTTGTTTCCCGGGAACGGGGAATCGGTAACTTTATTACATCGGCACATTGACATGCCGCTCTGCATGATAGGATGAGCGAACGAGTGGTCCTGCCTCCACATATTTCAAGCCTCTCTTCAACCCCTCTTCTTTGTACATCTCAAATGTTTCAGGGTGAATAAACTCTGCTACGTCTAGATGCATTTTGGTGGGCTGTAAATATTGACCGAGCGTCAAGATCATCAATCCATTTTCAACTAAATCATCTATCGCTTTGTATAGCTCTTCTTTGGTTTCGCCCACGCCAAGCATGATGCCTGACTTGGTTCTCTTTCCAGCTTTGCGAGTTCTTTTTATTTGCTCGAGACTTCTTTCATACTTCGCCTGAGGTCGCACCATGCGGTAAAGTCGTCCAACAGTTTCCATGTTATGAGAAACGACTTCTTGTCCGCCATCGATCATTCGGTAAAGTGCATCCCAATTTCCTTTCGTGTCGGGGATTAATGTCTCGATGGTGGTAGTAGGGCTTAGAGCTTTTGTCTGAACAACCGTCTGATACCAAACCTCAGCGCCACGATCTTTCAATTCATCGCGATTTACAGAAGTGATCACCGCATGCTTTACGCCCATTAACTTGATTGCTTCTGCTACCCGTTGAGGTTCGTCAGTATCATACTCGGTAGGCCTGCCAGTTGCCACTGCACAAAAAGTGCAACTGCGGGTGCAAACATTTCCCAATATCATAAAAGTGGCCGTGCCTTCACCCCAACATTCGCCCATATTGGGGCAATTGCCACTTTCGCAAATGGTGTGAAGTTTATGCTCGTCTACCAATTTCCGAACTTTAGCATACTCAGACCCAATAGGCAACTTTACGCGAAGCCAATCGGGTTTCTTTTTACGAGTTTGCTCAGCTGATATTGTTGGGAGTTCGATCATAGTACTACGTATTGAGATGTGAGATATGCGTATTGAGATTAATGTTCTCTATACTCAAATCTCAATACTATTTTATTTACCAATAAGTTCTTTGTATTGAGCAGCCGTTAGGAGACTTGCCACTTCTGATGCATTCGAAAACTCCACTTTTACCATCCAGCCATCACCATACGGATCGCTGTTTACCTTTTCGGGAGCTGTATCCAGTGCTTTGTTGAACTCGATCACCTTGCCCGAAATAGGCATGAACAAATCGGAGACTGTTTTCACCGCCTCCACCGTTCCAAACACCTCGTGCTGACCAACCTGACTACCGACCGATGAAATATCAACATAAACAATATCGCCCAGTTCGCCCTGTGCAAAATCTGTAATGCCCACGGTAGCGATGTTTCCGTCTACTTTAATCCATTCATGGTCTTTGGTGTATTTTAGTCCTTCAGGTATGCTCATAATAGTTAAGATTAGGTAGCAAAAATACTTTAAAAGTGTGATGTATAAATCTGTTGTTGGCAAAACTTTGAAATCGCTTCGAAAACATAGGCGTCTGACCGCTTAGAGCGGTCTGACGTCTAGCCGATAGAAGAATTTAGGGTGCCAGATTGAAAAGTATTTTAAAGCCCACCCTGGTATTGGTGCGTGGGAAGGAGTTAGTGACCAACGGCTCATTCGTGTTATGGTCGCCATACATTTGAATAGTCAGTTTTTGGTTTACCACATAGCTGATATTTGGCCTAAACTGAAAATTGATGTTTCCGTTGGTGATGGTACTGCCTCCCTCCACTTGTTGTGCCGCATCGGCAAGCGTGCGCTGAATCGTCTGGTTGTTATTCATGCTGATATTCAACAAAAACGTGATATTGTTTTTTAGGGTGATAATTCGCCCTTGATCTTTGAATGGCATTCTCATGTTGTTTTTGGTAAAGCTTATCTCCGCTGACCAATCTTTGCCATTTATTTCTGTTACTTGGGCATTCGATACGTTCAATGAAACATCTCGTTTTGTTTTGTATTCGAAGCGAAAACTCAATTTACTTTTAGTGCGAAAGGTAAGACCCACCAGCGGTTGAAACGATTCATTGATCATGACCTGATTAATGATAAATACTGGGATTAACTCATTGGTAGTCCCACTTTTCTCACTTGCGAAACTAACAACATTATAATCTTCCACACGATTACTAAGATTAACTGATGTATATTGAAGAGAGTTAGAATAATTTACAACCGAATAGCTTGATCTATAGCCGTGCGTCAAGGTGACTGATTGAAAAACATCTTTAATGCCCGAAATCTTGTTTAATCCTTCATAGGTGAATCGCCAGTTTGGAATAGGGACTTTCGGAAAAGGCGATAAGCTAACACCATCAGCAGAGGTACCTGAGTAGGCTGCAACAAATGCCGGGATTAAGACATCTTGAGATTTAAGACTAAACTCTTTGCCAGCATTTATGGGGTTGCTTTCAAAACGCCTTTTTATGATTGTCAAGTTGTTTTCAAATTGCTTGAACACATCCGAGTTGATACTGGAATTATTGGCAAAAGCAGTATTGATGGTCATAAATGAAATTTTGTAGGATCCTGACCTGCTTGGGCTGATCCCACTAAATCTGTTAGTCGCGGAATCATATCTGAAAATCTCCTGAAATGCGGTATTGCTTACCTTGCTCGCATCCAACTGAACTTTAAAATCAGGCGATAAATCTACATTCGCGCGTAGGGTTAGGTCTGTACCTTGGTTCTGCGTGAAGGGCGCGGTAAGTCTTTTGTTTGTAGTCAACCAACCTTTTTCGGAGGCGGCCTTTGCGAAGTTGGCATCCTGGCCGCCCAAAATAAATCCTACACCGGGCGAGCCCCAAGTATCGTCTAATCCAAACAGCCGTGGTGTTTGTGTGAAGCCCGGTAGAATTGTTCCCTCCGTAAATTTATAGGTCGCGTTGACATTCCGCACTGACATCAACAGCCGAAGCAGAAACTTTGCGCCTTTAAGCTCTGGAGGCCGCTTAACCGTGTCAGGTTTTGCCGGTTTATTTTTATCGGGCGGGGGCAAAGGCCGAGGAGGCGAGTTAATGTTTTTCAAGAACCCGATTTTGTTATACAGTTTTACCATATCGATACGGCCCGTCACATTTTGGTCGCGCGTATTCTGAATAATGTTGCCCAATTGTGATTGAGGATTTTTCTCCAGCGGACCTGCGCGCCAGTTATAGCCTGCCGTGTATCGGTAATCGCCATCGATCCAATTAAACACGGGAAACTTGTCAAATGGTAGTTTGTAGTTGGCCGTGATATTTTGATCGAAATTTTTTGTTCGGCCGAATCGCTTGAGGTTGTTCCACAGAGAATCTTGTTTTTCAGGCGTGTCAATGGCTCCGTTGGGCTCATCAATGATTGCGTTGACTGTAGAGTTGTAATCCACCGAAATCGACTTGGTCAAATTCCAGCGCACATTGTAGTATCGGTTGAAGACAAAAAACTTTTGATAGTTAGGTAAGTTGACTCTCGAACTGCCATCCTTGACTGAACTTCGATAGGTGAGTTCGCTATACGAACGATCCAACTCTCCCCGCACCGAGATCGAGGCTGGCATCGGATTAAAGTTGAAGTCCTTAATAAACTGAAGGTGCTTCGAGGAAAAAACCTTCATGTTTTTGAAGGGTTCAAAGCCTTTGAATGTGCTGGCATATTGCCACGCAACTGCTCCTTTGATGCTTCTGCGAGTGTCTGTAATCAGACTAAAATTCGTGTGGTTCGCCTCTGAGTAGGCATACGTAAATGCGAAATTCTCTACGTCATAAATGTGAGATTTGGCATCTTTCTTTACTTTCACCTTTCGCACGTTGGTAAAATTCAAACTTCGTCTGGTGGTGCGATCTTGAATGAGGTCGAGGTAACTACTTCGCTCGGCATCGGTGTTGAATGACTTGAGCGCTGCCGAAAGTCGTACATCCGGATTGGCCGGATCAAAATTGGGGCTAATCACATTTGACTCATAGCTAAAGAACATTGGAATTTTTAACCCCAACTTAGGCGGCAACAACTTATCTACATTGATGCTTCCTGAAATATCAAACGCGTTGGTCTCGCCCCGCGCGCGCTCTGCAATTTTCGACTGCACCCCGCCAAACCCAAAACCAATGTGCCGATAAGAACCAGAAATATTTCCAAGATCAGCGAGTTTCGCATTGAGCACTACGTTGGCCGCAATGCCGGCTGTGCGATCAAACTCTGTTAGTCGAAGTTCATTCGCCCAAATGCAAACACTCAGTGGCTGAGCATCATCGCTGCGCGGATTGCGCACGCCAATCATCATCACTTGAACTTGCGCTAAGTCAGGGCGCCCCACGATGCGGATTCCATGCTTGCCCACTTGTTTCGCACTATTCTGTGGGAAAGGGCGGGACAATTCAAAATTTTCACGATCGCGCTGCACCTTCAATGCGTACAGTTCGTTGAGATCTAAATCGATTTGATTTTGCTCCGGCCACACGTCATTTGCTAATCGAGTGCCACCCGGTGTAATTTTTAAGGGTAATTCGATTTCATAATAGTTTTGTTCAAAATCAGTACCGAGGCGCAGGAAGCCCGTTAACTGATTATCTTTTGCTACGCCCGTTTGATCGTTGGCGCTTAAGAACATCTTTATACGACCGTAATTGAAAAAATCCAGCGAAACATTTTTAAACACCGCCCTGGCCTGGCCATCGGGTAAATTGTTCACGCACATTTGCAACGACTGCTCGTTTAATCTTCGCTGTTGCACGGACGTTACATCTCGATCTCGTTGAAGCGGCTCAACATAGCCCGGCTTCTTGTCATCAAATTGTCCATTGTCTTCGATGTTAACTGCGGAAACCGTGAAGTTATCGATGTTGTCATCTGGCTTTGAAATGTTTCCTGGGTCTTTCAACGCCACTTCGTATCTTCTCCAGCGGTTTCCCACCATTCTAAAGTTTGCAAAACGTAACACCACAGGATCCGCAAAGCCTGTTACCATCATCCGCGCGAAGCGAATGGATTTAAAACCATTGATCTTTCCTACTGTCCCCGCTGGGTCAAACTGACGAATGGGTATGCGGAAGAGGTACCATGTTAGATCATCATTATTTGGTTTTCCATCAATTTGTAGAGGCCTTATCTTATCAACAATATATTTTTTACCTACTTCCAAGCCCCCTACCCCTGCGGGTAAATCAATATTGTAAGAATAGTACTCTTCCAGATCGCTCAGCGTATTATCTTGGTTTAAATCTTCATTATCAGGCAGCGGGCTGCCTGATTGCGCAAAAGATTGGCTGGCAGTAACAATGGGTGAGTTGCCATCTTGACCATTTATGTTTTTGTAGCGCTCTAGGATTTTTGCGTCTTTGTTATCGAAGTCAGCGCCAAGAAAATATTTAAAATCATCTGATGATGGGTCTTCTAGGCTGGTTGTAGCAGGAAATTTTATTTTTTCTTCGGCATTGTTTAATCCGTCCATACCCACATCCTGGCTTGCGCGAGAATTGGGGTTGCTGTCAAACGCGTTGTTTAAATACGGTTGAGTAGTTACTTTTCCCCAATTGGTTGACGTTACTCCGGTGCTCGACCCTGGTTCGCGTGGCAACCCATTCTCGAAACCATGTTTACCATCACGGGTTACATCCTCTGAAATACTACCAAGTTGGAGCACCATTTTACCACCGGTTGTGTTTGTTTTCCCGCTCGTACCATCAACAAGCACTTTACCATTCTCAGTGGTGTTGAAAGGATCCATCAACCAAAACTCAACGTACTCGACATTGGCTTTGTCAAAATCCACCTCATTGCGAATTGCGGTTGTGATCCCCGCCCAATTTGATCTTTCGTTTCCACCAAAAGAGGGACTATAGTTATAAGGCCCACGCTCATTGGGGTAGTAGGCTAAATCCAAAATGGGCTCATAAAAATTTCCGATGAATGCATCTCGGTAAGGAAAAATTTCTTGTGGCAGCACGGGGCGGCTGTAATGATTTTTTAAATCTTCCAATGAAATGTTGGGGGGCTTGAAGCTTCCACTCTCCCGATAAAACAAATTGTCGACCTGATACCACGCCAACTTTGCGCGCTTATAACCTGCGCGAATGTCATTGGCTGCACCCCCTGAAGCCAAATCAAACAACGGATCATTAGTAGGGACTGCCGCAAGTTTCCAGGCCTGCGGAGAAATGAGACTGTAGGGTGTAATTGTATTTTCAAAATCATCAATGAACGATGTACCCTCGCCATCAATCACATTGCTGGTGCCGGGAAGCAACTGCGCAAATTCTGCATTGACAGTGATGCTCGACTTTTCTTTGGTTTGCAAAAAAGGCAACGCATCCACCATCTTGGTCAAGATGCGGGAATCTTTTTTCATGTTGAAGTCGAGGCCATATTGAATATTTTGAGCTGGCTCGGTACCAATAAGATTCCGTGAGATGAGAGGCCGCTCGTTGAAATACAAAAAAGTACCGCCCAAATTGATATCGTCATTCAACTTGTAGTCGAACCGGGTACCTAACAAAGATCGCTGTTGAAAAGCAAAAGGATCTTGCTGTTCGTAGGTGATTTCTATGTCTTTGCCCGAACTCAAAATGCCATCGTTGAGAATGATCACCTTCCCAAAGGTGTAGTCTACCGAATAGTCAGTTCCTTCGCGCAAGGGCATGCCTCCGGCAAAAACTTTTACCGAGCCGGGCGAAATGTTAAACCCCTGAATAACAATTTCTTTTCCGGAGCCGGCTTTGAACGAGCCATCGATCCAAAATTTATTTTTTGTGGCAACTGTTGCCGCTTCGACCTGCGTTGTTCGATACAGCGTGTCATACAGATACTTGTCTCGAAGCGTAGCAGCCAAGGCAGGTTCCTCTAACTTAAAAAGGTCGCGGAGTGGTTTATTAAACGGCTCCAAGTTGGGGAAAATGATTAATCCCGTGGCGGTGTTCACAGTAACGCCTTCTACAAAATCAAAATTACCATCGGGCTGTGGATCGTTATATGGATTCAGTCTATCCAAACCAAACGCCTGTATCAATTGTCGGGTTCGGGTAACAACTCCATCCTGCAATACTGGATTATCTAAACCCGTGCGGTCATCGCGGTAGATCATGCGCAGTTGAAATCCATCCCGCGTGAGCGAAGAAACATTGAGGTTATAAATATTCTTCATCATTAAATTCCAGGTCGGCAAAATTTTCCCTGCCTCATCTTTTACGGCAATTTTTCGAGGCCGCAGCATCTTTAAAAAAACCACATCCTTTGGCGGCTTGTTGGAGTAGTCTTCGGTTAGCTCACCCACCTTGAACACCTGACCGTTATAAGTATATTCGAAAGCGATCGCCAATGCTTCATCATTTTGCAGTTTACGTTGAAGCGTGATATATCCTAATTGACTATTGAACGAAAACTCAGATGCAGCCAGCTTTCTGGCACTTGTGATCTTCTCGAAATCTGTTCCATTGGCTAGGCCTAATTGATTGATCAGAAATCCATTGATCGTATCTGATCGGGCGGGGATGGTCTTAAGCTTATCAAACAAATTATTGTTTTCATTTTTACTGGGAGCACGATCACCGGCAAAACTCGTGAAGGCAACTTTGTTGTAAATTTTGTCAGACTCACCCATATCCATGAAGGCCACTATATCGCGATTGGTTTGGGTGTCGTTTGATCGGTTGATGGAGTACACTTCAATCCGCGTAATGTTTACGCCTGAAAAAATTTGTGGCAAAGTCTTGAGCCATTCTTCATAGTTATCTCTAAAAAATTGGCTGAGAAAAAAGTGACGGTTTTCATCGTAGTTAGATCCTTGAATCTTAAACGGTCTGCCTTGCGAAGTACCACTTGAATTACCTGCTACTTTGATCGATGATTGCTTGCCTCGCTGGGTACTAGCAATGGCCGTCACAAATAATTTTCCAAATTGAAGTTGCGCCTTGATACCAAACAAATTTTGCGATCCATTGATGAGGCTATTGTTCAACGGCAAACTCACATTACCTATTTCCAATTTTTTTAACAGATCTTCTTTAAAGCCGGTGAATTCCACCTTCATGTTATTTTGAAAGTCGAACGAGTTGTTGTTATCGAAATTGGTAGTGACACGTAGCTTTTCCCCCACTTTGCCCGTCACATTTAAACTGATCTGCTGATCGAATTCAAAACCTCCATTGCTTTGCTGGCGAATGGGAATATTCGGATTGTTGATGGTCTGAAACGATGCGCCAAAATCGAGTGTAACAAAACCACGGGGAATTAACTCAACCGAACTTCCACCGAATATTCGATCCAATACCGGGCTGATGTATAACTTCGGTAATAAATTACGCCCACTCACCGCACTCTCTCCATCCAGTGCCTGGCTTTTGGTTTGCCAGTATTGCTTTCTAAAAAGCCTGTCTTGCTGGCGGCTAAACTCATCAAAGTTCATCGAAGAGTTCGGCCTGAAATTAACACTGCCTATTCGTTCGCGAATGTTATAGTTCATGCCCGAATCGATCTGAACATCTGTATTCAAGCTTTTGGGATTTCTCAAAAAAAGCGGAGAGAAAGTTGAGTAATTAGAGAAGGGATCTCCATACCGATCGGGCGGGCGATAACTGGGTCTATACGGATTGATTGTTTTGAACTTGACCGTGTCGGCTGAGCCGGTGCCAGTAGAGTCCTTTTTTTGGGCATACGCAGACGGCAAAGAGCCCAGGAAAAACAGGCAAATTGCCAGCCCAAGGCCGATGTGTATCTTCCGAATAATTACAAACAAAAGGTTAGGCGTTTTTTAATGCTTGCTTCACTAGCTCCTCCAAACTAACGGTATTTCCAGACCTTTTTAGCACCGCATCAATGCTTTTTTCAGCGGCCGGTTTGGCAATACCCAAAGTCACCAACGCACTTAACGCCTCGTGGCGCACGGTATTGCGTATTAACCCGGTATTTCCGGGCAATTCTTCGGTTGTTTCGCGCTTTAATTTGTCTTTTAATTCCAGGATTAACCGAAGGGCAGTCTTTCCCCCGATACCCTTCACGGCTTGCAGGGCTGCTGCATCCTCGCGCACAATGGCAGACTTCAATTCTTCCGGAGGCAAGTAAGACAACACCACCATGGCTGTGCTGGGTCCTACTCCATTTACCGATATCAAATATTGGAACATTTGCTTCTCCGCCTCCGTGGCAAACCCAAACAGTACCTGAGCGTCTTCACGCACATGAAAATGGGTAGTAAGCTTAATCTCTTCCTTGTCCTTTATCTCGGCAAAGGTGTTGAGCGAAATATTAACCTGATACCCCACTCCATTCACTTCAATAATGGCGTGAGTCGGGTCTTTGTGAACGAGTTTTCCTTTTAAGTATGCGATCATTTCAATTTGAAAATTTGAAAATTAGTCAATTTGAAAATTCCATTTTTCATCAATATGAATTTACGGTTACTATTTTTTTCAAAAAGGTTTTAATTTCGATTGCACCCATCTTCAAATCAAAGATGCTCGTTCTTCTCATGCAACTGCGCATCCACTACAGCAATGGCCGCCATGTTGACAATATCGCGGATAGAGCTGCCGATTTGCAATATGTGTACTGGCTTTTTCATTCCAAGCAAAATAGGACCAATGGCCTCTGCACCACCAATTTCCATCAGCAGTTTATAGGCAATATTGCCTGCCGCCAGGTTCGGGAAAATGAGAGTGTTGGCACCTTCATTGGCCAATGCGCTGAACGGATAAATCTCCTTTTGCAATTCAATATTGAATGCCACGTTGGCCTGGATATCTCCATCTAAAATCAAGTCGGGATATTTTTCCTTCGCTAATTGAACTGCTTGTTGAACTTTTTCCGGGATCTCGCCTTTGCTTGAACCAAAGTTAGAGTAGGAAAGAACAGCGACCCGTGGCTCGATATCAAAAAACTTTACCCCGCGAGCGGCCAGCCCAATGATGTTCACGAGTTCGTCTGCCGAAGGATTAACATTCACCGAACAATCCGCAAAAAAGAAAGTGCCTTTTTTATTCATGATGATGTACATACCCGCTACCCGATTGACACCTTCGCTCATGCCAATGATTTGCAATGAAGGAAGAATCGTTTTCGAATAATCTTTCGTAAGCCCCGACACCAATGCATCGGCCTTTCCAAATTCCACCATCATTGCCCCAAACACATTTCGATCTCGCATCTGTCGGTGGGCCTCCTTTCGGGTGATTCCCTTTCGAGCCCGCTTTTCAAAATAGGCCTCTGCATATTGATTCGTCAATTCCTTTTCTTCACGGGGATCGATGATCTCGCAACCGCTTAAATCAAGACGATGCTCAACGATCAATCGCTCAATATCTTCTCGACTTCCCAGCAAAACAGGAATGGCGATTTCTTCGTCACGCAAGATTTGAGCTGCTTTTAGAATTTTGTGATGATCTGCTTCTGCAAATAAAATGCGTTTTGGTTTTTTCTTTGCCAGATCAATAATGCGGGAGGTCAATTTTTGATCGATGCCGATGCGCTTTAACAAATCGCGGTGATATTGGCCCCAGTCGGTAATGTTTGTTTTGGCAACACCCGAATCCATCGCTGCCTTCGCGACAGCAGGACTCACGGTAGTGATCAGCCTGAGATCCATCGGCTTGGGAATAATATATTCTCTGCCAAACTGAATTTTGTTTACGCCATATGCTTGAAACACAATATCGGGAACTGGCTCGCGCGCTAAGTTTGCCAAGGCGTGAACGGCCGCCAACTTCATGGCTTCATTTATTTCGGTAGCTCTTACATCAAGCGCTCCGCGAAAAATATAAGGGAACCCTAACACATTGTTGACTTGGTTGGAATGATCTGATCGTCCGGTGCCCATGATCAAATCGGGCCTCGATTTTTTGGCGAGATCGTAGGCAATCTCAGGATTAGGATTTGCCAATGCAAAAACAATCGGGTCTTTGGCCATTGTCAAAATATCGGCAGCCGTTAGAATGTCTGCCACTGACAACCCGAGAAACACATCGGCACCTTTGATGGCTTCTTGAAGTGTGGTGATCTTTCGCGTAGTGGCAAATTCTAATTTACTGGCATCCAGCCCAGGCCTTTCTTTGTTGATAACGCCCTTGCTATCGCACATGATCAGGTTTTCCTTTCGCAATCCAAGCGCGAGATAAAGTTTCGTGCAAGACACCGCAGCCGCTCCGGCACCGTTGACAACCAACACAATGTCTTCAATCTTCTTTTCAACAATTTGCAACGCATTGATCAACGCAGCACTGGAGATGATAGCCGTACCATGCTGGTCGTCATGCATGATGGGGATGTTCATCTTTTCACGCAGTTCTGTTTCGATCTTAAAACATTCTGGCGCTTTAATGTCTTCCAGATTGACTCCGCCAAACGTAGGCTCGAGCGATTTTACGATTTTAATAAAGGCATCTGGATCCTCTTCATCAATTTCGATATCAAAACTATCGATGCCCGCATATTTTTTGAATAGCACAGCCTTGCCTTCCATCACGGGTTTGGCCGCTTCGGGGCCAATATTCCCTAGGCCAAGCACAGCTGTACCATTAGAGATGACGGCCACTAAGTTCCCTTTGCTGGTGTATTTATAAACATCTTCTTTGTTGGCCGCAATTTCTTTGCACGGCTCTGCCACCCCGGGCGAGTAGGCCAGCGCCAAATCCAACTGGGTACTTAATTGTTTTGTAGGTACAACTTCAATTTTTCCGGGTTGCCCATGGGTGTGATAGTCGAGGGCGTCTTGCTTTCTAATTTTGATAGACATCTGGGTTCGATAAAGAGTGAAATTTACACTTTATCGGGGAGATGGCAATACCAACCGTAACGCTGAAGTGGTATATTTGAAAAGTGAAAACAAAGGAAGAACACATTGGTCATTGGGTTAATCAGTCGATTGATGATTGGGAGGCAGCAGAACTTCTTTTCAAAGGAAGAAAGTATTTGCACTCGCTATTTTTTGCTCACTTGTCTTTGGAGAAAGTCTGCAAAGCACACTGGATTAGGGCAAACGAAAGCAATATCCCACCTAAAACTCATAACCTGATTTTTCTACTTTCAAATACGGCTATTGAATTGACTAATGAGCAGAAAGAATTCTTATTAGAGTTAAATCGTTTTCAAATTGAGGGTCGATACCCAGAACAAATATCCAAATTGTTTAAAATTTCTACCCATACATTTGCCGAAGAAAAACTTGCGCAAGCTAAAAAACAACAAGAATGGTTACTCAACAAGCTGCAATAGAAACGGCTCACTCTTTTGTACGAGATTGCAAAGCAAGCGGATTAACTTTCGATAAGGTTTTGCTTTTTGGATCGTATGCCAACGGGTTGCCCCACGAAGGATCGGATATCGACCTTGCCCTTATTTCAGATCGGTTCACTGACGATCTCTTCGCAAATTTAAGGCAGTATGCAAAAATTAACATTCGCTATCCTTTGATAGAAACACATCCGTTTTCGTTTAGACAATTTGCCGAGGGCGATGAGTTCTTAAATCAAATTATGAAACAAGGGATAGAAATTAAATAAGAGGGAAATAGAAATGCACTCCATTTGATTTGCGATTATGTTTACTATCCGAATTGCAAAACAAATAGTAGGAAAGCTGATTGAAGACCTGCGTGAAAATGGATATAATCCTGCTCGGGTTATTTTGTTTGGCTCGCTAGCTAAAGGAAAAGCATATGCCCATTCGGATATTGACGTGGCGATATGGGATGAGCGATTTACCGGATGTAGACCGATTGATATTGAGGCTATTGTAAAAATACTGCATAGCTATCCTCGGGTAGAAGTCCATACCTATCCTGCTGGAGAAACAGGGAAAGACAATCCTTTTATAAAGGAAATTGAAAAGCGAGGAATCGAGATCTCACTCGCAGCTAATGAGCCTCTAATCGGCTTATGAAGATACCTTGTTAAGAAACCAACTCCCGATACGACTCGCTATAAAAATTATTTGAAATCATCAACTCAGTGGGCGTGCCCGATGAAGCTATCTCTCCGTTTTCTAAAATATAAATCCGGTCGCACCGCTGCGCGGTTTTAATGCGATGGGTGACCAGTAGAATAGCCATCTCCTGTTTTGCTTTTTGAAGCAATGCCAAAATAAAGTTTTCAGTATTTCTGTCCATGGCCGAAGTAGCTTCATCCAGTAAAAGAATCTGTGGTTGGCGAAACAAGGCCCGTGCTAACACCACCAATTGCTTTTGCCCGCCCGAAAGGTTGACGCCCTCTTCGCCAATTAACGTTAAATACCCTTGCGCAAATTCCTTAAAATAGTTGCCAAAGCCTTTTTCTTCACAAAAGACTACTGCCTTTTGATACTCGTCAGGTTGATCACTCAAGGTGATATTGTAAAGCAGATTGCCGTTAAAAATCTTCAAATCTTGAGGCACTGTTCCAATTTTCTCTCGCCATTGCTGGGTATCGCAGTCGTTCAGAGAAACTCCATTTACTTCAATGCCTCCCGCTTCCGGAGCATAAAATTTTTCGATCAGTTGAAGCAACGTGCTTTTTCCTCCGCCACTCTCACCCAACAAAGCAACCATTTCACCTCTTTTGAATTGGAGTGATACATTTTTTAGTATTTGTCTTCTCCCCGGAAAACGGAATGATACCTCTTCAACTCTAACAGACAATTCATCCTTTTCGGGTATTTTGTACAGAGTTGCGTCTTGACCAGAACTATACCCTCCTTCTTTCTCCATTGAAGTAAACTCAAACATCCGATCAAAGGCCACCAAGGCTTCTTGTATTTGGATGTTGGCAACCACCAATCTATTTGCAGAAGGAATTACGCTGCCTGCCATACTTAGCAAGGCCACCATCTCACCCAACTTCAATTCTTTTGTAAGCACCAGCCAAGAAGACAAACCAAAAACAGAGATCATAAACAAAACCCCTGTAATTTCTGAAACCCAACTGAACTTAATATTGAGATGACCCAAGTCTGCCATCTTCTGTTGGAACGTCCCGTATACAGTAGCATTAATGCGTTCAAAAAAAGACTGTTTATTCATCAACTTAATATCGGCCACACCCTGCATCGTATCTACAAAATTGCTCTCGGCCATGGCATACCCACCCATCACTTCCTTTTGGGTGCGGATAATAGGCTTATTGAACCAAAGTAGAATAAGAAAATAAACAGGCAGACTGCCCAACATGATAAACCCAATCAAGCTTGAATAGGCAAACACAAAACCAAGCGATACAATCACCAACAATAAATCAATAACAATGCTGCCCGAAACAACAGATAACACTGACTGTATCCTGCGTGTGTCGTTCATGCGGGCAATTAACTCGCCTGTTTTGCGGGTATCAAAAAACGATTTGGGCAATTGCAATAAGTTGTTGTAAAACCGTTGGATAATACGGTTGTTAAAGTCCATTCCTTGCCTGATCATAAACAATCCGCGTAGATAACCGAGCCCACTTCTTGCCAATAAGAGCAACGTGACCAACACCAGGCTCAAAAAAAGTTTTTGGCTATTTTCTTTTGGTAGGATATCATCGATCAATTTTTGCGAGAAGATGGCCGTGGAGATGCCGAGTACTGAAATGGCGATGCCAAGGATAAGAGCTACCAACAAAATGTTAAAATCTTCCTTGATAAGGCCAATGATCCACTCCTTCTTTTTGCTTTGGGTTATCGTCTTTCTTTCAAATTTCTCGCTAGGAACTAATTTCAGCAATGCTTTTGACTGCCAAATTTTATCCAGTTCGGCTGGGGTCATTTGAATTACTCCTTTTGCGGGGTCAAACAAGTGTAAGGGGTCTGACGGCTTACCTTTCGCGGCAGTCGAGCCGTTTGAACCCTGCGGTGGAAAGTAAACAACGTAATGCTGTAGCTGATTTTCGAGCACCACATGTAGTATAGCTGGTTCATTCAACTCGCTTAGGTTATGAACCCCTTCCGCCTCTAATCCCTCTGCCACAAAACCAACTTGTTCGGCAGACTGCAACAAGCCGAGTAGTGTGGTGCCTTGGCGCGATGTGCCACTAATTTTCCGTAGTTGTTCGAGACTGTTACTCCCGCCATGAAACTGAATAGTGGTAAGCAAACAAGCAACCCCGCAGTCAGATTGGTCTTGCTGTAGGGTAAGAATTTTCTTATCAATTTTCACTTAGGTAAATATTGTAGAATGGCCTCCATTTTTGTTTCACCTTTAAATTCTTTGATGAGCTTGTGCTCTTTGTCGTAGATGAAGATATGTGGGATTGATACTGAGCCAAAAGTGTCGAAAACAACCTCGGTATTAATCTTTGCAAACATAACCGAGGGTTCATTTTGCAAGACATGCTGAACTGAAAAAGCTCTGATTGTCTCTATTGGCTCAGACGAAACCATTAAAATCCTTGTATTCGAAATTAAATGCAGACTCCTTTGAATTTCCAAAGCTTCATTTTGGCAAAGAATACATTCCGAATTAAAATATACGAGTACAATAAATTGATTTTCAGGAAAAAGTAAAGCGGAACTATCCATGCTGGTAAATCGACTAATTTTAAGCGATAGCTGCTCATTTTTAACTTTTTGCTTTGTGTCTTGTATCGTCACGCTCCAGGCAAAAAATGCACCGATAAATGTTGCCATTAGCAGCAACAAAAGTATTGCTCGTTTTTGACTCATCTATTAGGCTAAGGAGACCTGAATAAAAAAAACTAGGGATACCAAAAGAAAGAAGATTAGAACATAACCGGCAGATACTATACGAAACGACTCTTTTAAAGAAATATTTTGTGTATTAGCCGTAAGACCAACAGTCATTGCCATACTAATAAGCCATGAAATATTGAGGTTACCAACAATGATTTTCGTAGCAAACGAAGAATTTTTAGGATCTAAAAGTCTATAGAATGAACCTGGATAAAAATTTAGTACCTCTTCTAGCACGTAATCGCTGGAGAATAAAAACCATATCGTTTTTAATGACTCTTGAAGAATATAAGGAATAGAAGAAATCAAAACTATTTTAAAGCTAGTAGCGATGGTATTGCTCCGTCCAAAAGCAAACAGGATAGTTGATAATAACGCGGCATTCAATGACAGCATCAAAAAAAAACCAGAAATATTGAGTACTGGAGAAATAACCTTTGACTTCTGCTTTACCTCCCAAATTTGTTCAAATTGCTCATCAGAAAAGTCTCGTGAATAAGATTCGTAGTAAACCTCTCTTGATAATATAAACTCACTTTCAATAACGCTGAATGCAATCTTTAGTAAAAGTAACAACCCGAATAACAGCCGGGCATCTAACGATTGAAACAAATACCCACACATTCTCTCGAATAAACTATCCGCTTTAATCTCTTCCATTTCTTTCAAATTGTTCATCTAAGGAGATCTTTGTATTTAGCCCTTCGAGTGCAAATTGATAATTCTTATCCATTAATGGAATCGCTGTGCTTTTCCAGAAGGGGAAGTTATACTTGCATTTGAACCCGATTAAATCCCCTTCCACATCAGCGGCAAGCTTGTCTGGTATTTTTTTCGGTTTCAAGTCTATACCAGTCACTAATAGCTGATAGTAAACCGACCGATCGCCTTTTTTTCCTGTACCCAATGCGCTAAAGCTTGGAAGTACACCACGCCTTAAACTAGCGTAGGAAAGATGGTATCTCCCGTCTGTAAGTTTATACTCATATACACCTTTCAATTGACACCCACCCCATAATTGAGTTGCCCTAGGATTGTGAAAACATTGTTGAAATTCGATTTTTAGAATTGCATAGTCGCTTGCGTTGATAAAATAGCTGCTTGATAGTATGGCCGAGGGCAACTCCTGCTGAACTCGTATCTTATAGATCTTCTGTTCTTTGCTTGATAAAATCTCTTCTATCCGATACTGAATATCATCGCTTTCATCAAAAATACTTTGTAATTGAAAATAGTCTACATAAGTCTTTGTCGAGGGATAAAAGTAGTGCCTAACAATATCCCATTCTAACAAGTATGCAACTTGATTATATTGCTTCACAACTTTGCTAAGTAGCCAATCAGCCAGATTTCTTGCTGTCAAATCATCGCTTTTCCGCAATTCTCTAACTTGCGTTCTAATTCTGATTGGAGACTTCTTTATTCCAGGATCCCAAATATTGATGAAAGCCTCCACTAATCTTTGTCCAACGGTATCTTGTATTAGAAGTTCACGAAAAAAAGCATTCAATTGGATTTCTGCGTGGTAGTTTGATTTTATGTTTTTGACGGCTCGTTTCAGAATTGCTTTTGCAGAATCCTCTCTAAGATTGATAACCACTTCTTCCAATAGACTGGTACTTGGATTCATCAAAATAATCACCTCATCGGTGGTCGAAACGTCAACTGTCTTAATATCAAATCCAATACAACTAATTTGAATTTTGGAATTCAAAGGAACCCTTGGTAAAACAAATCTCCCTTGGTCATTTGTTGAAGTTCCTACCAAACCAGTGGGAAACAAAACATGAGCATCAGCGATTGGTGTGGAGTCTTGTTTATTTAATACCTTCCCATAAATATTAATTTGTCCGCTCGAAGTGCTGACAGTTATAAAAAAAAAGACTATAGTGTAGCGTAGAAGTGAAAACAAAAAAAATGTGATATGGCAAAATTGCAACATCACACTTTTTTTGATTTTTGCATTTTAAAGCTGCTGTTTTCTATTTATTGCTTAGCAACCCATTTTTCCCATCCAAAAACCTATTGTAAAGGCAAGGGCACTATCATTACGTTCCAATGCCCCAGAAGCTGTAGCAGCCATATTAATACAATAATCTGTACCACTGTTTCGCCCTGCTCCGTTAATTTGTTCCATTTTACTCGTTTCTAACTTCTTCATGTTTTTAAAAATTTAAGTTAAAGAATTTGTTTTTTTGCTCCCATTGTTGGAAACGTTATGCAAGGTTAGGTTTCATCAATTACTTTTGAAACTTAGAAAGCTAGTCTTACACTAGTTAAAATATATATCACACTATTTTTTACCAATCATGCCAATGAGCTTCTCGTTGAGGACGGTTACGCTCTCTATCAATTTCAGCGTAAGCTGTAGCTGTTTGTCGTTTACCGCTTGGCAATTTGGGGAGTTCAACGCAACAAAAGCATTTGGCGAGTTATTACCGTTGTCTACATTACTTCCAGGAGCTAAAGCAATCAGATGCAACGGATCCACTTTTAATACCTCGGCTATTTCCCTCACCATTTTTATGGTAATGACTCCCTCGCCTCGCTCGTAGCGGGTGTAGGCAGCTGCCTTCAGCCCCAGTTTTTCGGCTACCTCTAATGCCTTTACACCACGCATCTTGCGGTAAAGAGAAATGTTGCGGCCTACGGCACTGTTCTCCATTAACGTAAAGTTGTTTTCTTGTTCCATAGAGCGCGGGTAGGTTGTTTTGTTTTACGTAAATCTACTGAAAATTTGTTTTCAATACTTGTGGGTATTTGCGCGGCTCAAGGCTGCCTCACCACGGAGAGAGTGCCTTTAAGGGTTTCGGTTTCCACATGTTTCTATCTATTGGAATAATCGTGCGGGTTTTTATAGGCGTGAATAACTGCAAGGATAATGATCTTCTTCTGCGTATCATCAATCAGGTAATGAATATGATACGGAAATTGCTTTAGCAATAGTGTCCTTACTTGGTCGTATTTAACTTGAAAACCATACGGAGTGAGGGCAATGTGTGTCTTTGCTTCGCGGACGCGCGACAAAAATTGCTTGGCCAGTGTTGGAGAGATACTTTTGTAATAATCTGTAGCCTCAACTATATCTAACTTTACGGTTGGCCTATTTACAAAAGCATAACTCATAGTCTTTCTTCTACATCATCAAGTGTTCTGTCAAAATCAGTCACATCCACGGGATTATTATAATAATCGCTTAACCGCTGATCAATAACTTGTTTTTGCCAAGTGGCAAGCTCGGTTCTGTTTTCCGCTTCTTCTTTTTGCAAATCGGTATACTTTGTTTTTAGAGACTGCCATTCCTCAATGGAAATGAATACACCTGTTGTATTACCTCTGTTGTCATATATAAATTGTAGAGTCATATTATTTTTGGTTAAGAATTTTCTTCGGTAGCCCCATAAATCAGTATTAAGCTTGAAATACTAAGTAAATGTACAAATTCACGTTTTATTTTTTTACATAAAAACGTGGGCATATAAGCTTCATGGCACAACTAATCAAACTCACTTCCGGCTGCCAATCTCAAAGAATTCTAAACTTGTGAAGGTTTTGTTCGACACAAAAATCTCCAAGACCCACGATGGTGCTCTGACATGATCCTTCCCGGGTTTTAGTTAACAGGTTTTTCGTTGCCTCCAGCTTTAAACGTATGCAAGATCGTCTCCAACTCTCTCAATAGTTCACGCTGCTCTCTATCGGGGCTGTACACAAATCCTTCGATGTAGTACAACATGCCTCGCTTTTCGTCTACTAACGAATAAGAAAGAAATGGACCGCCCATGGTAAGGTTGTTGGTGCGCCAAAGGCCGCGAATTTCTACAGCATACATGCCATTAAAACTCACCTGCCTCGCCTGCACCAGCTTGTAAGGAATCCCCAATTCGGTGACTAAATAAGATTGTGGTTTCTCTGGATTGCCAAACAAATATTTTTTGCAGATGGCGTCTCGAAATGCGATGAGGCTATCCAATTGTAGTTGATCCTGTGATGTATATTTCTTTCGGGCAATAAACACATCCTTATCATCGTGCGGGTTGATCTGCCGTGCCCACAAAAAAGTACTGTCTTCTTGCACCAACTGATAGCCAAACGGGATTTTAAACTCTACACCAAAATTCTTTTTTATCAACTCACTTACTCCCTTTAGCTGACCAGATTTAAAAAGCGACTTTGTGAGGCGGTCTTGTTCTGTTCTGTTAAAATGCTCAACAATCTTGGTCGCATTTTTTTTGAACTTCGTCAGCAATTCGTCTTGCGTTCTTCCTACCAAAAACATCACTTCTTGATTTTTGGCAAACCTGTTTTTTGAAGAGGTCAAGAAAAAAGAAGTATCGTTTCTGATCTTGTCAATTGATTCTTTCGTGAACATTCCCTTGATCCGATTGGATCCGGCAGAATTTCTATCGAGTGTAAAAACGAAAATCAGATTCCTGCGCTGCTTCAAAACAAAGTTCAGTTTTCGCGGATCGATCCATCGCAATTTGAAAATCGGCTCAGTTCGGTTGATCACTTCCATTTCCGCACCGAATATTGAGTCTATAGCCACCCCCAACGGGCTCTTGTGCTGGAGCGAATCCATGACCAAATACATATCTCCAGAAAGGCCGGAAGCCGGAGGCAGGTTTGCACTTCGCTCTTCAGAGCAAGACCACCAGACAATACTAAATAGCGCAATGGCAATGACAATCTTCATGAGTCAATTGTTTGTGTGTAGTATGTAGTTATAACAAAATGGTCACGAAAATGATCTGACAGCCTTTCTATCCAAGTATCAACTTTTGACCGGGCTTTAGCTTGTTATTTTTAAGGCTATTTAGACTTTTTAATTTTTCTATCGAAACCCCGGGCAGCCTTTTAGATATCTCCCAAAGGGTATCGCCCGGTTGTACGGTGTATGTTTTTGTGTCCGAAGAAAGAACCGTGTTAAGCACTTTGGACGAGGAAAGCGAGCGAACAGGAAAAGTCCAGATACTCAAGCGCTGACCCACCCGAATGGTATTGCCGGAAAGACTGTTCCATTTTTTAATATCATTTACGCGCACACCAAAGCGCTCAGAAATAGAACCCAGCACGTCTCCCGACCGAACGCGATAGATTTGCACTTCACGCCCATACGTCTTGCCCGAGCTGCTTTTAGCCAGTGACTCCAGTTCTTTCCTTCCTATTTTAGAGGCAGAGTCAAGAATAAATTGCCTGTTTTTACTCAAGGCGGCTTTCGACCAAATAGGAATTTTGATCACATGTTTTTTCCCATTGTCTGGCAAGGCACTGCGCATGACAGACGGATTGAGTCGCTGCATATCCTCCAGGCAAGTGCCGGTGAGGTTGGCAAATGTGTCAAAATGTAAAAACTGCTGCACCTGAATAGTGTCGTGCGGTTGCACTTGCTCTCTCGCCATTTCCACCAAGTTATGCTCCTCGGTATAATTCATGGCATAAATAATCGCGATGAATTGAGGCACATATGATTTTGTTTCGCGCGGGAGGCGCGCGTAAACTTCCCAGAAATTCTTCTTGTAACCTGATCTGCGAATGGCATTACGAACCGTACCGGGGCCCGAGTTATACGCAGCTAGAGCCAGTTGCCAATCGCCAAAAATAGAATACAATTGTGCTAAATAGCGACATGCTGCATCCGTTGATTTCTCCGGATCCATGCGTTCATCAATGTACCAGTCGTTACTCAACCCCATGTAGCGCCCTGTCCCCGACATAAATTGCCATAGCCCTACTGCTCTTGCGCGCGACATCACCCTTGGATTCAAACCGGATTCTATAATGGATAAATATTTCAGTTCATCCGGCAAGCCATATTCCTTCAACTTTTTTTCAAACAACGGGAAATACAAATCCTTCCTCCGCTGCACCATGCGCGTATACTCTCTATCGCGAATAGTAAAATAGTCGATGAAGGATTGAACTTTGCCATTATAGGTGAGTTCTATTTTCCCTTGCAACGCACTCAATCGTTCAGCAATTACTTGAGGGGTCGCCTCGGCCGGAACATATTCCAGATTACTCGGCAGCAAAAGTGTAGCGGTCGTATCGATGGGCAGCAGAAGATCTGCTAACAACGTATCAGAAACGAGTACTTCTTGCGATCGCACTGTTACCGTGCCAAACATAAATGCCAGCACAAGCACCCTAAAAAAAGGTCGGTTTTTTACCTTCACTCTACTCATAATCCTCCTGTTTGATAAGTTAAAAAAATCGCCTCTACCATCCCTTATTCCCAAAAAATCACTCTAAGGTCAACAAAATCTTTGAAAATTGAAACAATTTCGACTCTTGAAAATCGTCTGCCATAATTTGAAGACCAATGGGCAGCCCCTCCGCATCCTTCCCACCAGGGACTGAAATAGCTGGAATACCGGCCACATTAGCTTGAACGGAAAATAAGTCCGCTAAGTACATCTCCACCGGATTCTTGGAATGTGCGCCAAACTTGAATGCAGTAGTGGGGGTGGTTGGTGTCACAATAAAGTCATACTTCTTCAACACTTCTTTCAACTTATCCCTAATGAGTCTTCGTACTTTTTGCGCTTTTGTGTAATACGCATCATAGTAACTGGCACTCAGCACAAAAGTGCCCAGCAAAATTCTGCGTTGCACTTCTTTACCAAATCCTTCAGCTCTTGTTTTTTTGTACAGTGAAGTCAAGTCGGTGGTGTTCGGGCTTCTGTACCCATAACGCACGCCATCAAACCGCGAGAGATTGGAGCTCGCTTCGGCAGTAGCTAAAATGTAATAGGTCGGTAGCACATATTCGTTCAATGGAAAATCAATACCCTCTACTACATGACCGTGTGATTTCAATTCATTCAACTTCCTTTCTATGTTAGCTTTGATCGCTGGCTGCAGTGCAGGAGATTGCAGCACATCATTCATAAAAGCTATTTTATACTTTCGATCTGATTGAATTAATTCTTGAGTGTAACTCGGAACGGGGAGCTGAGATACGGTGCTGTCGTATTCGTCTGCACCAGCCATTACTTCAAGTACAAGCGCATTATCTTCTACGCTTTTCGAAAAGATTCCAATGCAATCGAAAGATGAACCATACGCTACCAAACCATAGCGAGAAATACGTGAGTAAGTAGGCTTCAACCCAATCACACCACAAAAGGCAGCGGGCTGACGAACACTCCCACCCGTATCTGATCCAATCGAAACCTGACAAAGATCAGCCATTACCCCTACCGCAGAACCTCCTGAAGAACCTCCGGGTACACGCGAATTATCAATATCGTTGAGTACTGGTCCAAAGGCCGAGTTTTCATTGGAGGAACCCATGGCAAATTCATCACAATTCTGACGCCCAATGATGATGGCATCCTCATCTAACAACCGCTGAACAGCTGTAGCATTAAACTGTGATTTAAACCCATCGAGAATTTTGCTTCCCGCCTGCAGAGGGTGATGCTCGTGGCACAGAACATCTTTCAAGCCCACGACAAGGCCTGCTAAACGTCCAGCACTACCATTCTTTATTTTTTTATCAATCTCCTGCGCTCGAAGAAGAGATTCTTCGGAATACACAGTTAAAAAAACATTCAAATGTTTTTTAGCCTCGATTTTTAATAGGTGATGTCTAACAAGAGAATGACATGATATAACCCCAATTTGAAGATCGTGCTGGATTTGCGCGAAATTCGAATACGACTTCAAAGGTTATTTATCATCAATTTTTGGAACCTCTTTGCCCGCATCGTCCACTTCTTTCTTTACATCTTTGACGGCATCTTTAAACTCGCGGATACCTTTCCCTAGTCCTCGCGCGAATTCAGGTATCTTCCTGGCTCCAAAAAACACAAGAACAAATATTCCGATGATAAACCACTCCATCCCACTCGGCATTCCAATCAAAAATATAGTATTCATAAAATTGAATTAAGGTGGTAAAGATACGGTTTATTGTTTGATTCAAAAACAAGACTGAATTAGCGTTACCTAAATGAAACATAAAATCAACGGTCTATTTAATATCTAAAACGCGCCATTCGCTTTTATGAAAAGCCAGGTATTGATTTTTGACAGGATCAAATTGGAGCTTGTCGTACTGCATGGGTATAATGTCTAGCCCCGAAGAACTAATCAATCCCCATTTATTCGCTTGCTTAACCAAGAGCTGACCGTTCTCCAGCACTTTGAGTTCATCAAAACGTGGCTCGATTTCGATTGTCCCGTTCTCTTGAGCAACGCCTAGCAAACGATTCCCCTTCAAAAGAAACTTCCCCTTTGGAAGTCGGTCAATATGTTCGTAACGAACCGATAACACCACTTGTCCGCGTTGATCAATCAGACCCATTTTTGCATTGCGTTTAACTATCGAAAGGCCGTTGATAAACGTAGACACGGATTCGTAGTTTGGTTGAACAACAATCTTGTCAGCTGTATTTATAAAGCCCCACAAGCCAATTAGCTTTATGGGAGCTAATCCATTTTGAAAAGTGCCAATGCTATCATAACGGTTGGCTATTCTCAGTTTTCCCTTTCCATCTACAAATCCATACTTTCCGCTTCTTCGAATGCCTTGTAATCCCTCATTTATTTGAAACAAGTTCGGAACACTTACTTCGGTCACAGAAGTTCTGCCTTTTGGCATCTCTTCCATCGTTATTTTAACTCCGTCATAATTCAAATTGTTTTGAGTTCCATTCGGCAAATGCTCAATCCAATATTTTTCCTTGAATTCGACCGGGTAGGAAGTAAAATAAATGACTTTGCCTTCTATACTTTTCAAGAAAGAATTGCCCGGTTGTATGAGAAGATATCGTGTATCGTTTGCTAAGCGAATCGGATAGGGTTGCGGAGCAAGTATCCAGTTTTCATGAAGGTCGATGATTCCGTAAAGCCCTTTGAATTTCACAGCTACCAATTGGTTAGTTCGATCGCCAATAGAATCAAATACACAATGCACCACTTCGTTTCCGTCTGGGTTCAATAACCCCCAATAAATACCATTTCGAACTTTCCATGTCGAGGAGTCAAACTGATGGATGAAGCGATAGGCTTTAGCTGTTTTTACAGTTCCATTTTTATCTAACAAAAGCCAACCATTTGCCTTGAGAAACGCTCGGAATCCTTGCCCGTAAATCTGAAGTGTGTCATATACTGCTGGAACCTGAAATTTACCCGTACCGGTAACAACCCCCAAACGATCGTCTTTTCTTGCCAAAAATAGGTCTTCTTTCAGCTCGCTAAGCGAATCCCATTCTGTGCGGATGAGCGGCTGATGGAGTTCATCAATTAACCCAAACCTGTTGCCCGATTTAATAACTGTTCTCCTTTTACTTACCGGAATTAATTCGTCTGCTACTAATGTCGTCAACACCCTATTTTGATTGTCCAAATAAGTCCATTCTCCCGGCAACTTTCCGAGGACGCGCCCGTCTTCTTCGATCCTAATCGACTGATAACGCGCTGGTGCTTTAATCACTCCTTCCCGATCGATCAATCCTTGGAACCCGTGTTCGTGAATGATTGAATATCCTTTATAGAATGCTGACAAACTATCTATTGTAAAATCACTGACCGCACTTCCGTTCTCACTAAACAATGCAATTTTCCCTTCCCGGTTTTCAACAGCATAGCGTAACGTGCCGAGTGAATGGATGTCGTTATACATCAACGGTATCAACACTTCATTTTTCAAGTTCGTAAGTCCAACACTAAATCGTGATCCTACCAAATTAAAAACAATAGCGCGTAGTCCGCTGACTTTAATACCATCGTACACAAAGGGAAGATTTATTTCGCCTCGCAAATTGATGCACCCTGATTTGGTTGCAACGGGGCTTACTTTTTTTCGAGCTACTACAAATTCACCGCCCTGATATACAAGTTCTTCAAACTCAGCAGGAGTAATAAATTCTTTCTTTAAATTAATAAGACCCCAATGGTTTTGTACTCGATAGCCAGTAGTCTCGCCAATGACCGAGAAACTTCCGTCAGACCAACCTAGTGCCTCGAAAGAAGGAGGAATAACAACCTGACCACGCTCATCTTTGATTCCCATCTTTCCGTTTTGCTCAAAGAGCTCATAGGGGCTAGCTTCCGATAAAAAAAAGCAGGCTACAAATAGTAAAATAAAAATGAGTCGCACATGACAAAGGTAGTGAGTATCCATGTATCGAAGAACTCCGAGCTGGTCAACTTGGCGACACATTCTTCCAATTAGCCTGGCGTACACACAGTTTAAATGACCCGCCACGAATGCACGAATTTACACGAACTTTTCTCGCCTTATTCGAGCCCATTGGTGGATTCGTGGCAACAAAGACGGATTTCTGCATAAATCTAGCGGGCTAACGTAGCGAAAATTTTTTTCTCACCTTGTCAGGAATGTATTTAAAAATATTGAATGTCCCTTGACGAAGTCAGCTGTAAACACGGGTTAGATGACTAGCCACGAACGCACGAATTTACACGAACTTTTTTCAACTTATTCGTGGCCATTGGCGGATTCGTGGCAACAAAGACGAATGGGTGCCCAAGGCGAACTGGCTAACCTAGCGAAAATTTTTTCAAATCATCATCTGTGTCAATATCAATTTCGCCACCGGGAAAGGGTACTGTCTTTACTAAATGAGGATGCTGTTGAATTATTTTTTTTGCTCCCGCTTCATCCGGCATCGAAAGCAATTCAGAAAAAAGTGTTCGATCAAACAACACGGGAACTCCGGCCATGCCCTGGTAGAAAGAAGCTACGATCACACTTTCCGAACTTTTGTATTCAGAAACTAATTTTATTAGGTGATCAGAATTGATCAAAGGTTGATCACAAACCATCGTAATAACAGCCTCCGCTCTTGGCAATTGTTGTAACAAGTAGGAAAGTCCCGCTTTAAGCGAATTACCCATTCCCTTTTTCCAGTCTGTATTTACAACCATATGGATCCCTGTGCCCTTAATTACTTGGCGGTGCGCTTCCTCATTTGCGCCAAGCACTACTATGATATTCTCAATACCGGTTTCGATGGCTGCGTTCATCGACTTTAGCAACAACGGTTGGCCTTTGATAGATACCAATTGTTTAGATCGGCCCAAGCGCGAAGATGAACCTGCTGCGAGAAGCAGGATTGCTATTTCTCGATTTGGTTTGGGCTCATTCACTTTGACACAAAAGATTGAGTGGGATGACTATTGATTTTCGCTTCGGTAAACAAATTTATATACCTGATCCGTTTCTTGTTGGCGTTGATGAATCGGGCCACTGCGCTCTTTCAAAAAGCCGCCCGAACGATTGGAAAACTTGCTTTGAATTTCTGCGACAATAGCAAGAGCAATTTCATCTGGCGCTTCAGCACCAATATCCAAACCAATGGGCGAATGAATACGCTGCATCTGCTCATCTGTTAGTTCAAACCTGTCGCGGTTAAACTCCTCGAGCATTTTGTCAAATCTTTTCCGTGGCCCTAATATGCCGATGTAAGGGGACTCCGATTGAATAACCTTTTTTAGGACATCCCGGTCGTATTCATAGTTATGCGACATGAGCACGCAGGCGGTAAATGGGGTGATCTTGAAATCGCGGTCGATAAAATCCCGTTGGCAAAGAGAAAGCTTATCAGCCTCCGGGAAAAACAACGGAGCAATATGCGCTACACATTCATCTGTCACCTCTACACTCCAACCCAACGATTTGGCCAACTGACTCACCGGGCGTGCATCAAACCCGCCTCCAAAAATAAGAAGTGAAACAGAAGGCTGAATCAACTCCAGAAATACCTCATACTCAATTCCACTCACTAAAAACGTTTTTGCGTGTGAGACCCGAGTGTTGAATACGGTAACCAAATCTTCGGCTATCAAATCTGATAAAGCCGGGTTTGATACCTGGCTCACGATACCTTTATCTTCGGTAATGAGCAACGTTTCGCCAATACCGGATAGTCCCTGAAACACAGTAGCCAACGCTGCTGGTTGATTCTTTTCGACAAGTTGTTTAAAAAAAAGAATAGAATTTTTGTGGGCTGTAATAGGTTCAATCAAAACATCAATTACGCCATTGCAGCCAAGGCCGATCCCGAGGTTCTGATTGCTCTCCTCACGTGTGTCGTAAGTCACCGTTTTCGGCACACCGGAATGCATTACTTGCCGCGCCTTACGGAGGGCATCGCCCTCCAGGCAACCCCCACTGATGGAGCCCACCCACTTTCCATCATCGGTAATGAGCATGCGTGCGCCCGGACTGCGATAAGACGATCCGCGCACTTTAACCACTGTTGCTAAAGCCGCTTGCCGTTCGGCTAAATTGACTTTGTTAAAAGCAGTTAAAATAGATTTAAACTCTTTCATTCCTCTTCGTTATGGGCAAAGTAGTCGATGTGAAACAAATGTCCATCATATTTATTGAAGGTGATCCTATCCCCCACATTCTTGTTCTCATAGTGACTTGCGTGGCAATGAACTTTTAAAGTGTCGCCTGTGTCGGTTTTCACAATCGCTATCCACTGCTCTTCAACAGCCGTGGTAATCGTGTAGTTTCCCCTTCGATTGCCCCCATAGGGTCCACCGGAGACAGTGTGAGCGGGGACAAGAATCTTCTCAACGATTTGCCCTTCGAGATGATCAGGTGGGGAAAAAAGAGCATCAAAACTTACAACCAATAGCAACCCAATAATAGCAAAAATGAGCCCTGCAATGAGATAATCCGACTTTTTTTTGAACATTTCCATTACTCTTAAATTTTTAAAGAATAAAGCTACACGTTTACGTTAAATGAATTGGCGATTTTCAAAATCAAATTGTCCGAAAGGTGTAATTTGGCCAACTGAAAAATATGAATCGACCCTTCACCATCGGAATAACAGGCGGCAGCGGATCTGGAAAAACCTTCTTTTTGCAGGAACTATCCGCTCTTTTCAAACCAGAAGAAATCTGCCTCATCTCGCAAGACAATTACTACAAGCCCAGAGAGCAACAGCCAATAGACGAAAATGGCGTTAAGAATTTCGATCTGCCCATATCCATTGACCATGAAGCGTTCTTAAACGATTTATTGAAATTAAAATCTGGACAGAATGTAATAAAGAAGGAGTACACTTTTAACAATCCATCTGCAGAGCCACACATGCTGGAATTCAAAACGGCTCCTATTCTAATCGTGGAGGGCTTGTTTGTACAGTACTTCGATGAAATTGCGAAAGAGATCGATCTTAAAATCTTTATTGAAGCAAAAGACCACGTAAAGTTGGGCAGGCGTATTAAGCGCGATCAGGTAGAGCGAGGCTACGACCTGGACGATGTTCTCTATCGGTATCAATACCATGTGATGCCCATTTTTGAAAATCAAATTGAACCCCTAAAACACAGTGCGGATCTGATTATTCCAAATAATAAGCATTTCAAAAAAGCGCTGGACTTACTCTCGACCTACTTGAAGACCAAAATTGGGTAGACTTGCAAATTGATTTCTATTTGATACTTTTGCCTCGCTCGAAATGAGATTTCGACCCAAATGAACCAAAAAGCACTAAAACGAGGGTTTTTAATGATTACAGGCATTATGTCTGTAGTTGTTATTGTGCTTTCTCATGTGTTCTACGAGCCGATCGAGCCACTCCAAAAGAAAGTAGCCACCGAACAATCTTCTAATGATCACTCGACAGATGACACGGCTATATCTGCTCCCTCGGATATTGTTTCACATGGCAATGCGGTAGCTTTTAATCAACCACCTGTTTGGGTGAACGAAAAATTAGCAGACACAGAAATAAGAAAACGGTCAGTGGCTGTTATAAAAAAAGCGTTTGTTTCTTTTTTCAATACGCTCTTCAGGGTGATTATTTCGCCTAACGCGCCCTAATCTCATATATCTATTTACTCCCTTTAACAACTGTGCTTGGTCACGAGCATAACTATTTACTCATTTAACTTTTAAAAATTTCATTTTATGCGGAACAAAGGATTTGTGGTAGTACTTACCATTATCATCACGGCACTATGCCTCTATTACTTGTCGTTTACTTTCGTATCGACCAAAATTCAGCAAGATGCGATCGACCAGGCCACTGATAAAAGTGGATCTATCAACTTGGTCAAAAAGCAAAACTATTTGGATTCTCTATGGAACAAGCCTGTCTATAATTTATTCGGTGCCGAATACACTTATAAAGAGGTGAAGGAAAGTGAATTAAGCCGCGGCCTTGACTTACAAGGTGGAATGCACGTGGTACTAGAAATCTCTCCCATCGATATCATTCGCGGGTTAAGCGGAAACAACCAAGATCCTGCCTTTGTAGCGGCTCTTCAAAAAGCAAGCGCGTTTCAGAAAACAAGCACTGAAAATTTTTCAGCCTTGTTCTTCAAAGCATTCAAAGACGCCAATCCTGATAAGACAATGGCTTCTTTGTTCACATCGGCAGCGAACAAAGACCGTGTAAAACTTTCTGATGACGATGCAGCGGTCATGAAATTTTTGAATGAGGAAATTGAAAGCGCCATCGATCGCTCATTCACCATTCTAAAAACCCGTATCGATCAATTTGGAACTTCACAACCCAACATTCAACGACTACAGGGCACAGGTCGCATTCAGATTGAAATCCCGGGTGCAGACAATCCACAACGTGTGCGCAAATTGTTGCAAGGCGTTGCCCGACTTGAGTTCTGGGAAATTGTAGAGCCATTCGATCCTCAATTAAGCCAGTCTTTAGGAGCAATTAATCAATTATTGCTGAAGGAACAGAACGAAAAGAAATCTGAAGCCATCGCTGCCACTACCTCAGATGCCCCCGCAAAAACACAAGATGCGAAATCAGATACGGTAAAGTCGGCTCTTGAAGAAGCGCTTAGTACTGCTTCGAAAGATAGCACTGGTACAAACGCTTTAGATTCACTTCGCGCGGCCACGTCTTCTCCATTGTTTGCACTCAGCAGCCAATCGTTGCCATTTTATTACCAAGTGAAAGACACGGCTGTGATTAACGCCATTTTTAGAAGAGCCGATGTGCGTGCACTGCTACCCCGTACGGTTGGCTTATTTTGGGATGTAAAGTCAAACCCCGAAGTAACTCCCGGTGTAGAGGATCTTCAATTGAATTTTGTCAACATTGGGCGCAGTGGCAAACCATTGCTGACTGGCGAAGTAATCAATGACGCACGTTTGGATTTCGACCAGTTTGCTCGCCCAGCGGTGAGCATGACAATGAATGCAGCCGGCTCAAAAACCTGGGCTAAAGTAACAGCAGCAGCATCAGCAAAACAGCCACAAGGCAAAATTGCCATTGTGTTGGATAACTATGTGTACACCGCTCCTTCGGTAAATGGAGAAATTCCAAATGGTAATTCACAAATCACCGGTTCGTTTACCAATGAAGAAGCAAAAGATTTGGCAAACGTATTAAAAGCGGGTTCGTTGCCTGCTCCTACACGCATTGTAGAAGAAGCAATCGTTGGGCCTTCATTGGGAAAAGTGGCGCAAAACCAGGGTTTGATTTCAATGGCTTGTGGACTCGGCATTGTTGTTTTGTTTATGATTGCCTACTACTCAAAAGGAGGCTGGGTAGCCAACATTGCGCTCTTGTTCAACATCTTTTTTATCCTTGGAATATTAGCACAGTTTAACGCGGCTCTTACTCTGCCTGGTATGGCCGGTATTGTGCTTACGATGGGTATGGCTGTTGACGCAAACGTATTGATTTATGAACGTATTAAAGAAGAACTTGCACAGGGCAGGAAACTGGTGGACGCAATTCGAAAAGGATACGAACGCGCCTTCTCTTCCATCTTTGACTCGAACATTACCACGTTCCTCACCGCCATGTTTCTTTTCGTTCTTGGTCAAGGGCCACTGAAAGGGTTCGCCATTGTGTTGATGATTGGTATCGCCACTTCGTTCTTTTCTTCGGTTTACATTTCCCGAGTGATCATCGAATGGATGACACGCAAGGGAGACGATTCTAAGATTACTTTTGCCACCAGCTTGGGTAGTGCTGTAAAAGATCGTAAGGATTTCAATTTTATTGGCAATCGGAAGATCGCTTATATCTTCTCAAGTGCTGTGATTATTATTGGACTTGCATTGATCGCGGTTCGGGGTTTGAATCTAGGTGTAGATTTCAAGGGAGGTCGATCTTATATCGTATCATTTAGCAAACCCGTAGTAGCAACAGATGTAAAAGTTGCGCTGGCAAGTGGTTTTGAAAATGCCGGCACAGAAGTGAAAAACTTCGGCAATGACAAAGTAATGAAAGTGACCACGTCTTATTTGATTGATGATGAGTCCGATAAGGCCGATGATAAAGTGAAGGCGGCATTGATTGATGGAGTATCGAAATTTAGTGGCTTGCAATACTCTGAAAATGATGCGCAAATTGATGATACGCATTTTACAATTTCCTCATCATCAAAGGTGGGCGCTACTATAGCTGATGACATCAAGGGCTCGGCATTAGAAGCCGGATTGTTCTCCATCATTGCGATCTTCCTGTACATACTTGTTCGCTTCCGCAAGTGGCAATACAGCGCAGGTGCTATCATTGCGTTGATACATGATACGCTCTTCGTATTTTCTTCGTTCGCCATATTGGGGCTTCTTGGAATAAATTTTGAAGTTGATCAGGTGTTTGTGGCTGCGATACTAACCGTCATTGGTTACTCGATTAATGACACGGTAATTATCTTCGATCGTATTCGTGAGTTTATTGCATTTGGCTCAAGCCACGATAGAAACAGAATCTTCAATGATGCCATTAATAGCACGCTGAGCAGAACATTGATTACCTCAGGAACAACGTTGATTGTTGTGGTTGTGCTTTTAATATTTGGTGGTGAAGTGTTGCGCGGGTTCTCTTTTGCCCTGCTGGTGGGGATCGGAATAGGTACTTACTCTTCCATATTCATTGCTGCTCCAATCGTGGTTGATTTTGATAAAAGCAAAGATCACCAAGCGAAGCCCGAAGTAAAAACGGTGAAGGCCTAGCTTTTGCATCAATAGTGGCTTCAAGCAGCATGCTTCAAGCTACACGCCACGGGCTTGCGCCTGAGGCATGTGGCTTGAAGCTTTTTATTTAAAAGACACAAGAACCTTCATCAGCTTCTCCATAGCCTTTGCTCGATGACTAATTTGGTTTTTCTCCTCAGCACTCATCTCGGCAAGTGTTTTGTTGTATCCATCTGGTAAAAAAATGGGATCGTAACCAAACCCTCCGGCTCCTCTCTTTTCAGTGAGAATCGTCCCGTTCAGTGTTCCTTCGAATTGCTGAGTCATAGAAGGCGTAACGAGTGTAATCACCGTTCGGAATTGCGCCTTTCTATTATCGGTATTGTTCAGTTTAGACAAAACCAAATTCATGTTGTCTTGATGACTTCGTTGAGGGCCAGCAAAGTAAGCCGAGTGAACACCGGGCGCTCCATCCAAGGCTTCAATTTCCAGGCCAGAATCGTCTGCAAAACAAGGGACATTATACGTTCTGAAAACATAGTCTGCTTTCTGAAAAGAATTTCCGAGAATCGTGTCTTGCTCTTCGAGCAGTTCCTCGGTACATCCAATATCAGCAAGGCCACGAATGGTATGTCGCCCGGCTAAAATCGCTTGCACCTCCTGAATTTTGTGAAGGTTATTTGTAGCGAAGCAAAGTTCCATTTACTTACGGATTACTTTTTTTACTTCCACCTCGTAAATCAGATTAGTATAAGGCGCGACAGTTGAATTGCCGTAGGCGCCATAGCCTAATCCAGAGGGAACATATACAATTGCCTTAGTACCCTCACGAAACAAGGGCAGTACAATTTTCCATGCTGGTAAAGTAGATCGCGCGTTTAGCTTCAGGCCCTTTGAAACTTCCGGTTCAACAACTGCTTCCGTTGGCAATGATTTTGCCGTGTAGGTTAAAACAACCGAGTCAGTTAAAAGTGGTGCCAACGCAGTGGAACCACCAGCACTGGTAATTACATACCGAAGATTGGCGGCATCTTTGCGCGCTACAATGTTTCTCGAGAGCAGGAATGCATCGATTATAACTAGGTCACGAGTTAATTGAGTTGCGTAATCGCGAATAACTTTCTTCAATTCAATATCAAAGATCAAATTGGAGTTGGCGGGTATCGGGCCTGTTCTGTAGTTGCCGTAGGCCAAGCCAGAGGGCACGAACAATCTTAACTTTGCACCTTCGCCAACCAGCGGCAGCGCAATGCGCCACGCACGAATCAACTTGTTCAGCAAGAAGGTGTTCTGGCCATTTGTAAAAATGGAGTCGCCCTTGAGCAAGAAAAGCGAATAGTTGACTTGGATAGAATCTACAAGTTGCGGCTTGCGGTCCGACCCTTTTGTAACAATTGAATACCGTAGACCGGAGGTATCTGCTTCGGCTGTAATGTTATTAGCAGCAAGGTATTCATCGATCAATGAAATGTCTTTCTTCAATTGGTCTTTATAGGCCAAATTTACTTTCTCCTCGCTGCATCGGGCAAATAAAATAAAAATTGCTGCGACCGAAAGAAAACCTTTCATTGATTTATCGAAGAAAAACTATTTACTACCCGTCAACTCTATTTCAAAAATTAAATTTGCATTGCTCGGAATCGACCCACTGCCACGTAATCCGTAACCAAGGGTTGAAGGAACATAAAAAGTGGCTTTGGTCCCGACTGGAATCAATGGTATCCCAAGTCTAAGCCCTTTAATGAGGCCGCTCAATGCGAAATCCGATGGCAAACTTTGTTGACCGAAGGGGGTGGCACTGTTTATGTTCATAACTCGCCCAGTATACGAAAACGTAACAGTGCTTGTTGAAACTGGTTTCACACCAGTTCCCAAAGAAGTAATAATGTATTTCAACCCCTCAGGTCCCTTGAGCACATTTTTGATTTCTTTAACAACCAGGTAATCATTAATCGCGAGTGTATCTTTTCTGAGTTGCGGAAATACTTTTAACAACTCGATCTCAAAAATCAAATTCGAATTTGGAGGAATGGTTCCCTGCTGAGCTGATCCATACGCCCAACCAGAAGGAACATAAAAATTGGCTTTTGATCCTTCTTTTATTAGCGGAAGTCCAATTTGCCAACCCGGAATCAAATTCCCCAATAAAAAGCGAACTGGAGCGGTCGATTTTTCAACCTCCGTTTCAGCAGGCAATAATCTTGCCGTGTAATTTACAGTAACTGAGTCGGACGCACCGAGCGGCTTAATCCCTGTGCCGTCTACATTGACTACGTATTTTACGCCATAATCATCAGGATCAGTCAATCCTGCAATTCCCTTGCTAACGAGATAGGAATCGATGGCTGCTCTGTCTTTAGCTAGCTGCTCTTCGAAAGTGACGGACTTGGGTGTGTCGGTACTACATCCAGACAAGCCGACCACTGTTGCCAACAATAAAAAAACCAGATATTTCATTTTACTATTACTTAACTTCTATCAACTCCATATCAAACACCAAAACAGAGTTTTCAGCAATCACTTCACCTCTTCGTTGATTACCATAGGCTAACGTAGAGGGAATATAGACAGTCATCTTGGATCCCTTATTCATCAATTGAATAGCTTCTTCCCAACCTGGTATTACTTGTTGCGCACCCACTGTCAATTCTAGCGGAGAGTACGAGCGCCCTTGGGTCAAGATGTTATTTCTTTTCGCCTCCGATTCAATACTTGTATCGAAATACTTGCCGTTTAATAAGTACCCCAAATAGTCAATTTTCACTTGCTGTCCCGCCTTTGCATTTTCACCTATTCCGGGTTTTGTTATAATATACCTAAGCCCAGAAGCGGTAGTTTGAGCTGTTACATTTTTTGCTTTCAAGAAATCGTCAATGGCTGTAATATCCTTCTCCAACTGCACTTTTTGATCCTGAAGCATCTTTTCATTTTGCTTCGCTATCAGTTCGGTCTGTAGTTTATTCATTTCCTCCTGATTGAGAACGGCAGACAAACCAATCTGGAAAGTGAACGATGATGTAGAGTCAACTGAAAACGGTAAAGGCTGGCGGAAGGTGTTTTCAAACAGTTTCTTGGCGAGAACCTTAAAAACAACGCTATCTCCCTTCGACAGCATTTTGATGACTTCTAAGACAGCATCGCCTTTAGGTACCGTTCCCTGCATCTGAATGACCGCTGGGAAGCCATTCTTCTTTGAATCGTTCCAAACGGAGTCTTTACCATCCATGAACCGCAAATTCATCACGACAAATTTGCCGGAATCTATTTTGACGCCATCTCCTTTGCGAACGACATTGAATTTGTAACCGGAAGGTGTCTCTTTGGAACCACTGCAAGCGGCAACAAAAAGAGATACGAAAAGAAGGGCAATAAGTGAATTTTTCATTGTGTGGTTTTATTTGAAATAGAATTGGTTTATTACTTGTTTAAAGCTTCTTTATATTCCGGCAAGATCGCCAAAAATTTCTTCAAAGTCTCCTCTAGATTTTGTTTTGACTGCCCCCCTGAGGCATTTTTGTGTCCTCCGCCTTCAAAATGTTTGCGCGCCAGGGCATTCACATCAAAATCTGCTAACGAACGAAAAGACAATTTTATTTCTTCCTTACGGTCATACATCAATACGGCCATTTTAATACCCTTAATGGAAAGGCCGTAATTAACAAGACCCTCAGTATCCCCAGTTTGTGAACCAAACTGCTTGAGTTCCTCCCATGTAAGTGTCATATAAGCCGTGTTATACTCTGGCAACACAACCAGCTTTTGGCTGAGTGCATAGCCTGTAAGACGCAAACGATCTAGTGAGTTGGTATCGTATATTTGCTTAGCTACTTCACTTGGATTCGCCCCTCTGCTTACCAACTCGGAGGCAATCAAAAATTCCTTGTGTGTGGTGTTATTATGCCTGAATCCACCGGTATCGGTCATCAGTCCTGCATACAAACAGTTCGCAATGTCTTGATCGATTAACTCACGATCTCCCCATTCATCGATGAGTTCAAAAATCAACTCTGCTGTTGATGCAGAGCTGACATCCCATTTCTCAAAATCCGCAAATTTTTCGGGTTCCAGATGGTGGTCAACCATTACCTTTTTTGCGGTCGATGTTTTCACCATCTCTCCAACTTCATTTATCCTTTTCAAACTTGAAAAATCAAGGCAAAAGAGGACGTCACAGGCCTCGATCAACGCTTTTGCCTTTTGCTGTGGAACTATTGAGTCCTTTGTCAAAGCAATAACCACTTCTTTGCCGGGCATCCAAGTCAAAAAGTCAGGGTAGTCGCTTGGGCTGATTACCGAAACGGAATGTCCTTTTTTTGCTAAATAGCCTGCCAAACCCAGAGAAGAACCTAAGGCGTCTGCATCCGGCTTAAAATGGGTCACAATTACCACTTTCTTTGGTGAAGCCAGTAGTGTTCTTAATCCTTCGAGGTCTTTCATTTAAGGGGGCAAAAATAATCAATGATTCTGGATTCGGGCTTCTATGTTCCCTGTTCTTTTAATACTTTTGCGCCCGAATAATTCAACTAAAAAACCTCAAAAAACAACTAAAATGGCAGGAAACAGAACTTTTACAATGCTTAAGCCTGATGCAACTATTGCAAATAATTCAGGTGCAATTATCAAAATGATTGAAGAGGCAGGCTTCCGCATCATTGCAATGAAGAAGACAAGATTGAGCAGCGAACTGGCTGGCAAATTTTATGAAATTCACAAAGAGCGATCTTTTTATGGCGAACTGGTTAGCTACATGTCATCAGGTGCCATCGTTCCGATGATCCTTGAAAAAGCTAACGCAGTAGAGGATTTTCGCAAATTGATTGGCGCAACTGATCCAAAAAAAGCAGAACCCGGCACGATACGCGCGTTGTTTGCAAAGTCGATCGATGCAAATGCGATCCATGGTTCCGACTCCGATGCCAATGCGGAGATTGAGGGAAGTTTCTTCTTTTCGCAGTTTGAAAGATTTTAAATTCAAGATTCAACATTCAAGATTCAAAATTGGTATAGCACTAATTTTGAACTTTGAACTTTGAATTGATTTGTTTGTTAAGCGTTCCGTTAATCAGCCCAAATGAATACTATAGATCCCAACTACTCCGAAAAATTTGAGTCGCGACACAATGCACCCAATGCCAACCAAATAGCTGAAATGCTAAAGGTGGTAAAAGCCAAATCAGTGGATGAAGTGATTGATCAAACAGTGCCGGCCAACATCCGCTTGAAAAAGGCGTTGAACTTGCCAGGTGCGCAATCGGAGTTTGAATTCTTGAACGAATTCAAAAAGATGGTTTCCAAAAACAAAATCTATAAGTCATACATAGGCACCGGATATTATAATTGCATTACTCCTGGCGTCATTCTTCGAAATATTTTAGAAAACCCGGGATGGTATACAGCTTACACTCCCTATCAAGCAGAAATTGCACAAGGTCGCATGGAAGCGTTGATCAATTATCAAACGATGGTCATCGACTTGACGGGTATGGAAATCGCCAACGCGTCATTATTAGATGAGGCAACCGCTGCCGCTGAAGCGCTGCATCTTTTATACGCATCAAAGAAAGCATCTAAAAAAGATGCACATAAATTTTTTGTTGATGAACATACATTCCCTCAGGTAATTGACCTGCTAAAAACACGGGCAAACCCGATTGGTGTTGATCTCGTTGTGGGTGATCTATCCAAACTGGATGTAACGGAAGCTAACTTGTTTGGAATCTATATTCAAAATCCGAATAACAATGGCGAGGTAAAAGACTATACATCACTGATTGAGTCTGCTCATGAGAAAGAAGTCTTTGTGGTGATGGGTGCCGACCTAATGAGTTTGCTGTTGGTAAAATCTCCCGGTGAAATGGGCGCTGATGTAGTGGTGGGTTGTTCGCAACGCTTCGGAGTGCCCATGGGTTTCGGTGGACCTCATGCTGCTTTTTTCGCCACCAAAGATGAATTTAAAAGACAAATGCCGGGGAGAATTATTGGCATTTCGCAAGACGCACAAGGCAATCCTGGTTATCGGATGGCTCTGCAAACGCGTGAGCAACACATTCGCAGAGAGAAAGCAACCTCTAATATTTGTACTGCACAAGTTCTGTTATCCGTAATGGCCAGCATGTATGCGGTGTATCACGGACCTGAAGGACTGAAAAAAATTGCCGGCCGCGTGCATGGACTTGCAAATGTTTTAGAATCAAATTTGACAGCAGCTGGATTCAAACAAGTCAACGCTGCCTACTTCGATACGCTTAAAATTGCTGTGGCGGATAAGAAAGCGATTGAGCGGGACGCCATTAAGCATGAACTGAACTTCCGTTATTTTAGTGATAGCCATGTAGGAATTTCATTGGATGAGACGACTTCTTTGAAAGACCTTCAAACGATCTTGAAAGTATTTGGCGTTTCTTCCTCAACGAATGGCGAGAAGTCTACAACCAATCTTCCGGCTTCGTTAGTTAGAAAATCCGATTTCTTAACTCATCCTATTTTTAACTCACATCACAGCGAGCATGAAATGCTGCGCTATATCAAAAAATTAGAAAGCAAAGATTTATCCATGGTGCATTCGATGATTTCATTGGGCTCTTGCACCATGAAGTTAAATGCTACAACCGAAATGATTCCGGTAACATGGCCTGAGATGGGACAAATTCATCCTTTCGCACCAAGTGATCAAACACTAGGCTATTCAGAAATGATTTCTAATCTGGAGGTTTGGTTAAAAGAGATTACTGGGTTTACAGGAATTTCACTGCAACCCAACAGCGGGGCACAAGGTGAATATGCAGGATTGATGGTGATCAGAGCCTACCACCAAAACAGAGGTGATCATCATCGGAACATCGCATTGATTCCTTCATCGGCTCATGGAACAAATCCAGCCAGTGCAGTAATGGCTGGCATGGAAGTGGTCGTCACTAAATCAGATGCAGAAGGGAAGATCGATGTAGCCGACTTAAAAGCAAAGGCTGAACAATACAAAAATAATCTAGCGTGCTTGATGGTCACCTATCCATCAACGCATGGTGTTTTTGAAGAAGCCATTGTCGACATCTGTGAAACGATTCACCAAAATGGTGGATTGGTTTATATGGACGGAGCAAACATGAATGCGCAGGTGGGCTTAACATCACCCGCTAACATCGGTGCGGATGTTTGTCACCTCAATCTTCATAAAACATTTTGTATCCCACACGGAGGTGGCGGTCCTGGCATGGGTCCGATTTGTTGTAACGATAAATTGAAACCTTTTCTTCCGGGTCATGCCGTTGTGAAAACGGGAGGAGAAAAAGCGATCAGCGCAGTATCTGGCGCACCATGGGGAAGCGCTAGCATCTTGGCTATCTCTTACGCCTATATTGCAATGATGGGAAGTGAAGGTTTAACTAACGCGACTAAGCTTGCGATTTTCAATGCAAACTACATCAAGGAAAGATTGAGTGGCCATTATAAAATTCTATACACCGGCACACAAGGCCGTTGTGCGCACGAAATGATTGTGGATTGCCGCGACTTTAAAAAGTTTGGAGTAGAGGTAGAGGATATTGCAAAGCGACTCATGGATTATGGCTTCCATGCGCCAACCGTTTCATTCCCGGTAGCAGGTACCATCATGATCGAGCCGACCGAGAGCGAACCCAAAGCAGAGATGGATCGCTTTGTTGATGCATTGATAGAAATTAGAAATGAAATCCGTGAAGTAGAAGAAGGCAAAGCAGACAAAGAAAATAATGTATTGAAAAACGCACCTCATACTGCAGCAGTCATTACAGCCGATAGTTGGAATCGTCCCTACAGCAGGCAAAAAGCTGCTTACCCACTTTCATTTGTGAAGGAAGCTAAGTTCTGGCCAACGGTAAGCCGTGTTGACAATGCCTATGGCGATAGAAATTTAGTTTGCAGCTGTTTGCCGATTGAAGAATACGTTAGTTAATATCAGACTTCGGTATTTGGGGTTTTTACACCTTGTGAAATTTGAATGCCCTTGCCCCCAAATGAAAAAGACATTCTTTGCTTTTTTCTTGATCATGGCTATTTCAAGCCAAGCACAGAAGAGCATTTACAAAGGATTGCCTTCTTTGGTCTGGCCAAAACTCTACGCTATAGAGTACAGAAAAGAAGGTGATTATGACAAACCGCTTTTTTCAAAAGACGTACAGTCTCTTGCCAATAAAGTGATCATCTTGCCCGGATACATGGTGCCGTTCGAAAGCGGAATGAAAGGAATTCATTTCATGCTCTCTTCTTTACCTTTAAACGCGTGCTTTTTTTGCGGTGTCGGTGGGCCCGAAACTATCGTGGAGGTATTTCTTACAGAACCAATCAGCTACACCGACAAGCCCGTTGAGATAAGAGGCAAGCTTATTCTTAACGATAAAAATCCTGATAAGATGATTTACCTGTTAGAAAAAGCAGAATTTTTGGGGGCCGTGGATTTCTAGAAATAACTATTTCAATCCATACTTGTCGATCATAAAAATAAGAGCAGCCATCGAGGCAGCACCCAATTCCAGTTCGCGTTTGTCAACTTTATCAATCGTATCTTCAGATGTATGATGAACGCTGAAGTAACGTTGCGAGTCTGGAAGAAAACCTATCAAAGGCACGCCTTGTGAAGCTAGAGGGCTAATATCTGCGCCTCCACCCTCTTGGTTAAAGTCCCAGAGATCATACGGCTCAAAAAGGGGCTTCCAGCCTTTAATGATCGCCTTAACGCCTTCTGTAGTAGACATTGTAAATCCACGAGGGGTAAAACCACCCCTGTCTGATTCCATAGCAGCAATATGCTTCTCCTTGTTTTTCAATGCGAGTTCGGCATACTTTGCGCCACCTCTCAATCCATTTTCTTCATTCATGAACATAACAGCGCGAATAGTACGTTTAGGTTTATGGCCCATTGCTTTGAATAACCTCAATACCTCTATGGATTGAATACAGCCCGCTCCATCATCATGTGCACCTTGCGCTAAGTCCCACGAATCCAAATGCCCACCTACCACAATAATTTCGTCCTTGTATTCGCCACCTCTTATTTCGCCTACCACATTAAAAGAAGGAGCCTCATCCAAAATCTGACAATGAGTTTCCAGATAAAACTGTAAATCCCTTTCCTCTTTTAGAAGTTTACTCAATAACTCTGCGTGCTGCGTGCTTATCGCTACTCCAGGAATCAATTTTACGCCAGTCACATAGCGCATTCCACCTGTATGTGCGAATGTTTCAACTCCCGAGCCCATTGATCGAATAATCACTGCGACTGCTCCTAATTTTGCTGCTTCTACTGCGCCATTTCCTCTTTGATCAACAGCCCCCCCATAAGCAGCAAACGTGTTAATCTTTGTCGGATCCATCGCACGATTAAAAAAAACAATCTTCCCTTGTATACTCTTTGCTCCTAATTGCTTAAGCTCTTCAAAATTTTTGACCTCAACAATACCCGCTGAAATTCCTGAAGGCCCTGTGCCGATCGATCCACCCAAAGAAGTTATCACAACTTCTCGTGTCCCGATTTTTTTTGAATTGATGATACGACCTATTTCTTGTTGCCCTCGAACCCAATGTGGCACCATCAGAGGCTGTAGCCACACGGAATCAAATCCCAAATCTTCCATCTTATGGCGGCTCCATTCAACGGCTGCCGCAGCCCCTGGCGATCCTGACAGTCGTGGCCCAATGTTTACACATAAGTCATAGAGCATGTCATAGGATTTACCTTTGCTGAGTGCCTGATTGTATATTTCTTTGATCGATTCTTTATCGGAGCTCTGCGCTCGCACAAGAAAAAAGGATAGAAAGAGAAAACTGAAAAGAATTGATTTCATGCATTAATAATTGTTTTTAGTTGTAAGATAGAATGACCTAGATTATCATACCACTGAGTGTAGAGCTTCTTAATTGCCATTTCATATCATTTGAATTTTTGATTTGAAAAATAGTTGATTATGAGTGAATCTACTGACAAGATTATTGAAACGGTCTATTAAATTCTATTATTTTTATTCAAAGGTTTGAAAAACAAGTATTTACAATCGTACTTCGTAGCAACAAATTACACATACTATGGCTTTTTTGTTTGAATCGTTCGAGGATTGGAGAAACTATTGTAAGGAGAAGAATGTCTCGCTGGTAACTGCTGTATTGGAATATGAACTAGAACAAAAAGGGCGAAGTGAACAGCAAATTTGGGAAGGTTTGGGCATTGCATGGGACGTGATGAAAGATGCTGTGCATACTGGTCTTACAGAAGAAATGACTTCTCGTTCAGGCATGATTAACAACGGAGCAAAAAAAGTCTACAATTACCCGAAACCTGTTCTCTCTAAAGAATTTCAAAATCTAATTTCGCGCGCCCTTGCTGCCAAGGAAGTCAACTCCTGCATGGGTAGAATTGTAGCCGCGCCCACCGCAGGTGCCTCTGGTATAATGCCTGGCGTTCTTTTTACGTTGCAAGAGATACATCAAATAGAAGACAAAAAGATTTTAGAGGCCATGTTATTAGCCGCAGGTATCGCGCTCATCATGGAACAAAAAGCTTCTATTGCCGGAGCTGTTGGCGGTTGTCAGGCAGAGACAGGTACCGCTGCAGCCATGGGCGCTGGTGCAATCGTCTATTGCCTGGGTGGAGATACAAATCAGATTTTTAATGCGGTGGCTATCACCGTGCAGTGCATGTTAGGTTTAGTCTGTGATCCGGTTGCCGGGTTAGTGGAAGTTCCCTGTGTGGTGCGCAATGCAAGTGCCGCGGCCATCGCGAACAGCTCTGCTCAAATTGCATTGGCAAATGTAAGCAGCGTGATTCCCGTTGACGAAGTAATTGAAGCCATGGGAGAAATTGGTGCCAGTATGGAAACGCGCTATAAAGAAACAGCTCTTGGTGGATTGGCCGCAACGAAAACCGGTCAGGCTATTTCTAAACGAGTGCTGATACGTGATATCGAAATGTTGCCAGACGAAGGAACAATTTAAGTCAACCACAAAAAAAGAATCAATAATGAAATTTGGTGTTACAACCCTACTCCTTGTTTTTGCCTTCGGGCAACTATTTTGCCAGAAAAGACTTTCCATTTACAAATCGTTCGGTGGGGTTGTTTTTGAAATGGATTCTACTTCGATCAGCTCTAAACAGGTTTCCATTATTTTGCAACAAAACCAAAAGGCCTACCAAGAATTTAAAGTTGCCAAAAGAAAGGCGTTGGTTGGAAATATAATCGGCTTCACCGGTGGTTTGTTGGTTGCCGTGCCTCTTATTTCAATCGTTGCGGGTGGGCAACCCGAATGGGCCTATGTGGGTGCCGGGGGAGTTCTTTTTCTGATTTCTCTTCCTTTCAGCTCCTCATTCAGAGGGCATGCACTTAATGCAATTGAGATTTATAATTCCGGTGTCTCCGTTTCCAGTCATCGACTTAGGCCATCCTTCCATTTCTATGGAACAGGCGCTTCTCTCGTGTTACGATTTTAGCATTAGTTTTCGCCCTCCTTGGCGGTAACGGTAATTGGGAAATCATTGCCATGAATGTAGCTGGTGGGATATTGAGCGTCTCCACCGTATTGCTTCGTAAGCTCTGGTACTCGTTCCTCCATATAAAACTTCAACTCATTTACCGTAATCTTGTTGTCATTATTGTTATTGCCCTTACCGTCAAGAGCCTCTAACAAGGCGTAGGTAAATACACCATGTTTCAACACTTCAAATTCAGTAGCAAACTGTTTAGAACCGGAAGACGCAATCCATACCACACCCGAACTCCGGGCTAATTGCACAATGGCTTTTTCATCACCACCCAATGCACGTGTACTCATGTTTTTCAATGCTCCGCCCGAATGACAAGCATCCATCAAAACAATTTGTTTCGTTGATTTTATTTTTGTCAGGTACTCTTTTAATTCAACATCCGAAATACCTTTTGCTGTTAACTGCTTCGTATCCCCATAAATCTTGGTTACATCTGTTGGCACAAAATAAAACGGACTATCGCCATCTTTGTCTTTGTTCTCTTCATCCAAACTGCCATGACCCGCGTAGAAGAACACGAAAACATCCTGTGGCTGAGCCTTTGCGGCAATTGACTTGAAGCCTTCAACAATTTTCGCTTTCGTACCATTCTCATCATAACGCTCCACAATGTTGATGGCTTTAAATATCCGTTGACCTTGTGAAGAAATTTTTTCAGCAAATGCCTTTGCGTCCGGCTGAGCGTAATTCAGGTTGTATTGAGAGTTTTGGTACTTATTAATGCCTACCACCATCACATGCAAGGTCGAGTTGAGAATGACCTTACCCACGTAATCAATTTTCAAAATCTCAGGTCTTGACTCGATGCGTTGATAGTTCACTACTACCACTTTGAATTCGTTTGTTTCGTTCAACATTTCTACGTTGTAGGATTTTAGCACCTTATCATTCTCACCTTTGGTCTCTACCGTGGTGTCACTCAATATCAGTTTATCATTTTGATAGATGTTTACTTCTTCAATCCCGCTACCTCCATCAAAAATCTCAACATCCAATTTCAATGTTTGCTGAGTCGTAACGAGCTTGCCACTTTGGTAGTCGATTTGGCCATTATCGTGGAGAACTTCAGTGGTAAAGAAGCCGGCTGAAGGTCTGTGCAGCTTAGTCAAATCAAAAATCCGCTCGCCCTCCTCACGAAGAATATCTTCTACGCGTTTTCCCTGTGCAATGCTTTTCTGCATTTGTGTAGGCCGATACAAGATTTTAAAATACTGTTCAGCCGCATAAAAATCTGCGAGCTTGTCAATTCCGCGATTCAAGTGCCAACCAAAATATTGCCCCCCAGCTGACGTACAAGCAAAATATCCTTTGTAGGCCCAGCATACCCATTGATTATCCTCAGTCAAAAACAACGTGGCGAAGGGAAGCACGGTCTCACCTAAATTTTTATAAACCTCTTCGATGGCTTTATAGTTTTTCTCACCATGTGCTTTCATATAGTCGATCACCGCTCGCCAAGCTTTTTTGGAAGGTTCCCGGGTGAGCGAATCAATCGGAAGCGATTCAAAATAGGCACCCCAAGCCGCATCGCTAAACTCGGGATGCTGACGCATGGTTGGTGCGGCACCGGTCTCACTTAGCTTCCAAAGCACAATGGTCTGATCCTCGCCCCCTGAAGCCAAGTATCTACCATCCTGGCTAATTGCAACTGCTCTTACGCCACCCACATGCCCAACAAATTCCTTCTGAAAAGCACCGTTGCGATCAAACATTCTAAGTGAATAATCACTTGCAACGATAACTTCCCCCTCGCGTGAGGCCTGGAAATCTAGAATACGCCCATCTTCGCTATCAATGTTTTGAATCTTTTTGCCTTTGGGAAGACTCAATTCAGTTTCAGAAACTTGTGAAATGCCTTTTCCGAAATTCTCTACGGGTGGTGAAAAATTGAGCGAGTTGACATTGAGTTTCATGGAATTGAAATCGAAACTACGCTGAAACTCATTTGGCTTGGCATTGATGTCTTGCGAAACAAACAACTCGAGACCCGCCCCAAAAGCTAAATCATGAATAGCACTTCCTTTTCCTTTTACTTTGCGAAGAGCTTTGCCATTGATGGGATTCCATAAATAAATTTCATTGTTATTTCCACCCGCAGAAGCAACTTGATAACTTCCATTGTCGAGGGGTGAAAAGGCGGCCGCAAAAACTGCATTATCATGTCCCCTAAAATCGGTGAATTTATTCCCTTCGGGCACACCATAACTTATGCCATGACCGGTGTCATCCAAGCCGACTAGTATTTTTGAATCATGAGAGAAAGCAATTGCGTTCACCGAAGCATCTCGATTCCACTGTTTAATCACTGAACCCGTACTACTCCAAAGGAAAAACTCCTTCGCATAGCTACTAGACGCTAGGTACATGCCATCGCTCGAATAGGCTAACTTGTTCACTTCTCCCAAGTGCTTTTTCCAAAATCTTGGATTGAATTTGCTTCCGCCCTTTTCCAAAATGGCTAAGCTGTAAATGCTCACTTCGGATTTACCTTCCAATGCAATGGCCACATCCATGTTTGCCAAATTCATGGCCAGGTACTTGACGGGTGCGCCCGTTTCAATGGACAACTCCTGGCTATACATCGGAGTAGCCGCATCTACTTTCCATACTTTTAAAGTGCCATCGTTACTGCCACTCACCAAATACTTTCCGTTGCCTGTAAATGCCAGGCTGTTGATTACATCCTTGTGACCAAGTGCTGTTGCGACTTGTATGCCTTTATTAAGATCAATGATTGCAATATAGATTTGGTTGTCGGGCGTTACGGTGTATCCTGCCACGGCCAGAAGGCTTCCATCTGGTGAAACGTCAGAAGTATAGAACATGCCCTTTGAACCATCGCCTATCTCCGACTCAAATTTTTTAAGCATTTCTCCCGTGTGGGCGTTCCAAACACGAACGGTCTTATCCTCGGAAACCGAAATTATTTTCTGGCCGTCTGGGGTGAAGTTAAGGTTCTGTACCCTGGCCGAATGACCCATAGAATTGATGACAACGCGGGGGGTACTCAACTGAGCTAATACAGAAAATGTAGCAAGACTAAAAGCAACTACAATGGGGGAAATCTTTTTCATAATCGATTACCAGACTGGTAGCTGAAAGTTACCAATTTTATCGGTAAAATCCAGAAAGGTAACCCCGTACAAGCCTCTTACAAAGTTGCGCGGGCAAACACCCCGAAAAAAGTTGAAAACTGATTGTTTTCTCGGCTAGCCCCGCTGTGCTACTTTCTGGCAGCGATAAGCAAGGACAAAGAAAAGCGAAAAGAACAACCCCACTGATATTAAATAGATTTGCATCACCATTTCATTTAATTTATGATACGAAATTGTTGTTTTCTACGCACACGGTTGGTTCTGAAAGCTTGAACCACCTACTGAGGTAATATTGTGATGACTTTTGTCAAATTTCAAAAGATCAATTTGCCCTTTAGATAAGAAAGGGGATCTGAAAACTCGTTTTGAAACTATATTGCAGGGAGCTTTAAAACCGCCAAAAGCGAAACAAACGAGCAAGAAAAACGATTAACAAGGCTAATACTCTTATAAATCCAATACCTGATGAAGAAGATTACTTTCACTTTTCTATTATACCTATCATCTGTTCACATTATTTCCGCTCAATCTGTTCAAAAGGAAATTCCTAGGGATTGGTTCCTGCTTGATCCAGAACAGGATAGTTTGCAAGGGGTGAGCGCGGAACGAACTTATGAAACCTTGTTAAAAGGGCAACCGTCCAAAACGGTATTAGTAGCTGTGATCGACTCAGGAATCGATATAGAACACGAGGATTTAAAAAGTGTAATCTGGGTGAATGAAAAAGAGATTGCAAACAACGGAATTGATGACGACAAGAATGGCTATGTAGACGATGTGCATGGCTGGAATTTTATTGGCGGCAAAAATGGAAATGTAAATGCCGACACTTATGAACTTACCCGCGAATACATGCGCCTTTCAAAAAAATATGATGGGGCTGATTCAGTAAAGAATAGGAAGAAAGCAAAAACTGAATACGCATCTTATTTGAAACTAAAAGACAAATACCAAAAACTGAAAGTCAAGAATGAGCAACAGTACCAATTCTATTCAGGCATGTACAAATACACCAAAGCAAGCATAGACACACTGAAGAAGTACTTTAAAACAGATACGTTGGTACCCTATGATGTAAAAAACCTTACTACCGATAGACCTAGCTTACTCTTTGCAAAGAGCGTGGTTGGCCGAGTTTATAAAACTGCAGGCGATGACGCTCCCTTGGACGAATACCTTAGCCAAGTGAAAGAGGGCGTGGACTATTTCGAAGTAATTGTAAAATATGGCTACAATACCGAATTTGATTCTCGACAAATAGTAGGCGACAATTATTCAAATCTTTTTGAAAAAGGCTATGGCAACAATGACGTGAAAGGGCCGGACCCGCTACATGGCACACATGTGGCCGGAATAATTGCTGCTGATCGTAAAAACAAGCTGGGCATCAAGGGGATTGCGGACAATGTGAAAATAATGGTGGTGCGCGCTGTGCCGAACGGAGATGAAAGAGATAAAGACGTGGCCAATGCAATTGTTTACGCAGTAGACAACGGAGCCAAAATCATTAATATGAGTTTTGGTAAATCCTTTTCACCCGAAAAGGAAATGGTCGATCGTGCCGTCAAATATGCAGAACAAAAAGGTGTGTTGTTGATTCATGCCGCGGGAAATGAAGGCGATGATATTGACATGGAAAAAAATTTCCCCACAAAAAAATACTTGAATGGAAAGGAAGCAAAGAATTGGATCGAGGTGGGCGCGTCTTCGTGGGGTAGTGACGAAAATTTTGTGGGTAGCTTTTCCAATTATGGAAAAAAAGGTGTTTCATTTTTTGCCCCGGGTGTTCAAATCTATTCTACTACTCCCGGCAACACTTACAAAAACGAAGATGGCACCAGCATGGCCAGTCCTTCTACTGCGGGAGTGGCGGCACTGTTGATGTCTTACTTCCCAAACCTTACGGCTATTGAAGTGAAAGATATTTTAGAAAAATCTACCCGCAAATTTGATAACCTCAAAGTGCAAAAGCCGGGCAGTAAAGAACTCGTCTCATTTGGCGACCTCAGTTCGTCTGGCGGATTGGTAAATGCCTTTGAAGCCGTGAAGATGGCGATGGAAAGCAAAAAACCGACTGTTAAGTAGTCGACTACTTCTGGATTGTTTCCACTCTTAACCCCACCGCTAAAATCCCTAGCAGAGTATCTTGCCGCATAAACTGCTCAAACCGGACTTTGTGTTTGCCCGTTTTGTTAAAGGTGTAGTTCGTTAGAAAACCAAACTGGTGATCATACACATCGCCCAGTCCGCTGCGACCATTTGGTTCTCCGGTTTTAATGTCAAAGAGATTCTCGGTCAACATTTCATTTTTTACGACAGTCCCGTTTGGATCAACCATTTGATAGTTTACAAAAAGTCGCGCGTAGGGGTAGTCTAGGGAATTGCGCACATCTAAGTACAAATTGTAGCTTTGAGTCGTGTCGGTCACTTCAAACTGCAACTCAGCAGGTGTTGTGATTTTCCAGGTACGATCTTTGAATTCTACGTTGTCTTCATACACACGATTGGAATCGCAGGAAATTAACATGAAGATGAGTCCAACTAAAAACAGAACAAGACGAGGGTTAACTGAATACAATCTCAACTGACCCTTGGCAACATTCATCGATCTTACTACCTCTAAAATCATAAATTGAAATTCTTTCATCGTAATTCTATTCTAGCGGTTTATCCTTATCAGGATTTGGCTTGTTCTGATTTCGATTGGGATTATTTGGGTTGCGGTTGGGATTATTTTTATTACGATTGGGGTTCGGGTTGTTTAGATTGCGGTTAGGATTTTGATTCCTATTTGGGTTGTTACGGTTTGGATTATTCTGATTCCTATTTCGATTAGGATTTTGATCGCTATTCGGTTTGTTTGGATTACCACCTGGCAGCTTTTGCTGTGCGGGTTTTGGTGAGTTACCCTCGCGCGGTTGATTGTTACTCCTATTGTCTCGGTTTCCGCGGTCATCGCGCCCACGCCCTCTTCTGTCGTTATTCTTGTTGGCTTTGTTTTTGAATTTGCGATCCATGCTAGCCAAATCGCTATTGAGCACACTTAAAGGAGCACGAACTTCTTCTTTATCTATTTGCAGTGTAGCCGGTTTCTTTCCTTCTTTGTTTAATGCCAATATTTCATTGACCCGATCTACATTGAGCGGATACCAGTTGTTATCTTCTTTATAGCCAAACCACATGATCTTCCGAAAGATGTCGGTTTTTTGCAATCGTGCTTCTCCTTGCTCTGTCAGAAGTGGCGCCTCCACATCAGGAATGTACTTCAGCGCATCCATATAGGTCTCCAACTCATAGTTTAGGCAGCATTTCAATCGCCCGCATTGACCAGATAGCTTGCTCGGATTAAGAGACAAATTTTGATAACGAGCGGCACTTGTCGCTACGTTTTTAAAATCGCTAAGCCAGGTAGAGCAACACAACTCGCGACCGCAAACACCGATGCCACCTAAACGGCCAGCCTCTTGACGTAGGCTGATTTGTCGCATTTCCACACGCACCTTAAACTCGCCTGCCAGTTGCTTAATCAATTCGCGAAAGTCGACACGATCTTCCGCAGAATAAAAGAAAGTTGCTTTGGTATTGTCGGCCTGGTATTCAACATCAGAGAGCTTCATCGCCAGCTTGTACTGCTTCACTATTTCGCGAGAGCGATAGAGCGTAGGTGCGGCTCGTTTTTTTGTTTCTTCGTATTTTTCTAAATCGCGTTGATGCGCGATGCGGTAAATTTTCTTTATCTCCTCATCGTTAGCGACCTTCTTCTTTTGCATTTGAAGGCGCACCAATTCGCCTTGCAGAGAGACATGTCCTAAATGATGCCCCGACTGTGTCTCAACGATAATGGCGTCTCCTGTTGTCAGTTGGAGTTTTTCGGTATTACGATAAAAATCTTTTCGTCCATTTTTAAAACGAACCTCCACCACGTCAAAGCGGTCCTCTACTGGCATATCCATATTAGATAGCCAATCGAATACATTCATTTTATTACATCCTCCCGTGCCACAAGCACCGTTATTATTGCAACCGGAAACCTTTCCTGCCTGTCCGGCAGGCAGGCCGTCCTTCTTTGTTCCACAAGCACAACCCATCGTTCAAGATATTGATTAAAAGGATAAAGGTAGTGCGCTGGAGGGGTAAAGGCAAGGGGTTCTTTCCTACTGAAAGATAACGGCTCCTCAGTACTTAGGCTAGAAATCAATTCACATCAAATCCTCCCCAATATCCCACCTGTAATAAACACCGTCCCAGTTAATTTTTTCTGCGGCTGCATACGCATTTGCATGCGCTTCGGCCAGCGTTTTTCCTTGACCCGTAACGGCCAGCACTCGGCCGCCATCGGTTAAAACTTCATCGTTGAGCTTCTTCGTCCCTGCATGAAACACCAATGCCTCGGTAGCCAAATCCAAGCCGGTTATCACTTTTCCTTTTTCGTACTCATCGGGGTAGCCATCAGAAGCCACAACAATGGTCAACGCAAAATCGGAATCCACCTCGATGGTCTTGTCTTTCAATTCTCCCTTGGCAGCTGCCAGCAGTACTTCCAAAAAATCACCTTGTATGCGCGCCATCACCGATTGCGTTTCCGGATCGCCCAAGCGAGTATTGTATTCAATTACGAATGGTTCACCTTTCACGTTCATCAACCCAACAAAAATAAATCCCTTAAATGGAATTTGTTCTTTCCTCAATCCAGCAATCGTTGGCCTGATCACTTTCTCCTCTACTTTTTGCATGAAAACTTTATCAGCAAAAGGAACAGGGGAAACAGAACCCATGCCTCCTGTATTTGGCCCCGTGTCACCATCGCCAATGCGCTTGTAATCTTTTGCTTCCGGGAGAATCACATAATCGTCACCATCTGTTAATACAAAAACAGAAAGCTCTATACCGTTCAAAAACTCCTCCACCAATACCTTCGCACTGGCCTCACCAAACTTCTTTTCTTCCAGCATTTCGCGCATGGTAGCTTTTGCTTCGGCCACATCGGATGTGATGATAACTCCTTTTCCGGCAGCCAATCCATCGGCTTTTAAAACATACGGAGGCTGGCATGTCTCAAGATAACTTGCTGCTTCCGCAAATTGATTCGCATAAAACGTTTTTGCTTTGGCCGTTGGCACATTGTTACGCAACATGAATTGCTTTGAGAAATCTTTACTGCCTTCCAATTGTGCACCCATCTTACCCGGGCCAACCATCCAAATCGACTTCAATTCAGCGTGCCCCTCAAAATAATCGCGAATACCATTTACCAAGGGAATTTCTGGCCCTACCACTACCAAACCAATTTTATTCTCAAGGCAGAACGCCCCTAATTTTTCAAATTCGCTCACGCCAATCGATACATTCTCAGCAATCTTTGAGGTCCCAGCATTACCGGGGGCAACAAATAGCTTTTCACACAATGGGCTTTGCTTGATTTTCCAAGCGAGTGCATGTTCGCGGCCACCGTTGCCGATAAGAAGAATGTTCATAGTAACAGTTAAGCGTCAAATATAAGTTGGAATTCACAAAAGTCTAATAAAAAAAGCCCTTTGAATATTAATATTCAAAGGGCTTATCGATTCTTTTACAAAAATTTAATTCGCGTATTCGCTCAAAAATTTGATGCGCATCAAACGAACATCGTCTTCCGATTGATCCGTCAACGTTGCCAAAGCCTCTTCCATGCTATCGGTCTCCGAATTAAGGAAGTAATCATAAATCTCTTCTTGCTTATTATCATCCAGCACTTCATCAATGTAATAGTCAATCGTAAGTTTTGTGCCGGAGTAGCAAATATTTTCCATCTCGGTCAATAGCTCATCGAAAGTTAAGCCTTTTGATTCAGCTAACTCTTCCAAATCTACCTTGCGATCAATTTGTTGGATGATAAATATTTTTATTTTCGATTTATTCACCGAGGACTTCACCACCACCTCAGAGGCCGTCTCGATTTCATTTTCATCGACATACTTTTCAATTAACTCAATGAATTCTTTACCAAACTTATTCACCTTGCCCATGCCTACCCCATTCACCGAAGCCAATTCTTCTTTATTGGTAGGATAGGTGGTAGCCATTTCTTCCAGCGAAGGATCTTGGAAGATGACGTAGGGAGGCAAGTCCTTTTCTTTGGCGATCTTCTTGCGAAGCGCCTTGAGCATCTCGAACAATTTTACATCGTAAGATTTGGAGTTAATGATCACTCGCTCGGATGACTCTTCTTCACCTACTTCCGTGCTGAAATCATGATCTCTGGCCAGTTCGATGGAATGTGGTTTCTTCAAGAAGGCATGACCCTTTTCCGTGATTTTCAACACCCCGATGTTTTCAATATCCTTTTCTAAATATTGATAGATCAGTGCCTGACGAATAACCGCCTTCCAGAAATCGGCATCTTCTGTGTCGCCTTTGCCATAGATCGCTAAATCAAAATGACCATAGCTTTTCACGTATTCATCTTCGGTGCCGCGAATCACATTTACCAAGTGTGGAAGTCCAAATCGCTCACTCGTCTGTTTAACTGCTTCAATAGCAATCTTAACGGAATCCATACCTTCAAACCTCTCGCGTGGATTCATACAATTGTCGCATGCGCCACAATTGGTTTCTTTATATTCTTCACCAAAGTAATGGAGAAGTTGCTTCCGCCTACAAACAGGCGACTCGGCATAAAACTCCATCTCCTGCAATAAAATGCGCGCGTTCTCTCGCTCTTGTACAGACTTATCTTTGTTAAACTTCTCTAATTTGTTCAAGTCGTTATGACTATAGAACATCAGGCAGATGCCTTCCAAACCATCACGACCTCCACGACCGGTTTCTTGATAATATCCCTCCAATGATTTTGGAACATCGTAGTGTACCACAAACCGAACATCCGGCTTATCAATGCCCATTCCAAATGCAATGGTTGCTGTAATGATGTCTACTTCCTCGTTCAAGAAATCATCTTGGTTTTTCATGCGCACATCCGGATCTAAACCAGCGTGGTAAGGTGCAGCCTTAAATCCATTTACGTTCAATAACTGCGCAATCTCTTCTACTTTTTTGCGGCTGAGGCAATAGATGATTCCTGATTTTCCTTTGTGCTCTTTCAAAAAGCGAATCAGTTGCTTTTTGGTCTCTTTCTTGGGCCGTACTTCATAATATAAATTTTTGCGATTGAACGAAGACAAGAAAACGTCTGCGTCTTCCATCTGCAAATTCTTCTGAATATCTAACTGCACTTTTGGCGTAGCGGTTGCGGTCAGTGCAATGACCGACTTTTTGCCAAGCTGCCCAATCATGGTCTTGATCCTGCGATACTCCGGGCGAAAATCATGACCCCACTCTGAAATACAATGGGCCTCATCGATGGCAACAAAAGAAACATTTACTTTTTGCAAAAACTCAATGTTCTCTTCTTTGTTCAACGATTCCGGGGCTACATACAAAAGCTTTACCAAGCCCGACACACAATCTTTCTTAAGTTTTGTTATCTCTCCCTTGCTAAGAGTCGAATTCAAAAATCTCGCATTCACTCCATATGCGTTCATCTGATCTACCTGATTCTTCATCAGCGCGATCAATGGTGATATCACGATGGCCAAGCCATCATACATCATCGCGGGAAGTTGATAACATAGGGATTTGCCCGCCCCGGTGGGCATGATTACAAACGTGTTCCTCCCTGTAAGAATATTTCTGATTACAACCTCTTGATTTCCCCTGAAATTTCCGTAGCCGAATATTTCCTTGAGTTTTGCCTTTAGTTCGTCTTTCTCTTCTGCCACTACCATAATACCTTGTAATAAAGTTCTGTTTTAAGTTTTTTAGGAAATTGAAGATAATAAAAAAAATCCGACAAGAAGCAAAGCATGTAGGATATAAATGATTATTGCATAATTACCCTAGAACGAAAAATTCACTCATTAGTGCTACAAACGGAAAAATTGTTTGATCACCGGTTATTTGCGTGTGTGGCAACGTTTGTACCCTGCTAAAGATTCACGATAGTTCACTATTTTAGCGGTTTAAAATCTATAAAGGCCATTTTCGAATGAATACTAATCTTTTTGTGGTGTTGATGGCAGGTGGAGTTGGAACCAGATTTTGGCCGTATAGCCGAAATGCCAAGCCAAAACAGTTTTTGGATGTGATAGGAACGGGAAAAACACTTCTTCAATCGACCTATGATCGCTTTTTGCCCATTTGCCCACCCGAAAACATTTTTGTGGTCACGCATGAGGAGCATCGTACGCTGACAAAAGAACAGTTGCCCTCGTTATCTGAGTCACAAATATTGGCCGAGCCCATGAGAAAGAATACAGCACCCTGTATTCTCTATGCTTGCCATAAAATCTCAAAGGTCAATCCGCAAGCCGTGGTAGTTGTGAGCCCGACAGATCATCTTATTCTAAACGAATCTGACTTTCAACAGACTATCCTCAAATCTGCCGAACAAGCAAAAAATCAGGATAAGTTGATCACGCTGGGGATCAAGCCTACCAGACCCGAAACAGGCTATGGTTACATCCAGTACATTGAAAACAAAAGCACACTTAAAAAAGTAAAGACCTTTACGGAAAAGCCAGAATTGGCATTGGCCAACAAGTTCTTGGAAAGCGGTGATTTCGTCTGGAACGCGGGCATTTTTATTTGGGGAGTTCAGGCTATTCATCACGCCTTTGCAAAGTACTTACCAGAAATGACTGAGATCTTTGACGAGGCGGCACCAAGCATCTCCACCGATGATGAAAAGCAGGCGATACAAGCGGCCTACTCGCAAACCAAAAATATCTCCATTGACTATGGCATCATGGAAAAAGCGGACAACGTTTACGTGTGGCTAAGTTCTTTTGCGTGGTCTGACTTAGGTTCATGGGGATCGCTGTATGAATATTCAGCTAAAGACTCGAACAATAATGTAATTGGCGTGGATGCACTCACCTACGAGACTCGTAATTCGATCATAAAAGGCGATGCGAATAAGTTGGTTGTTACACAGGGCCTCAACGGCTACTTGGTAGGCGCCTTTGGCAACGTGGTGATCGTATGCGAAAAAGATAAGGAAGACCTTTTTCGAAAATTTGTGAACGACCTGAAGAGCAAACCGAATAGCAACGACTACTTATAATCTCGTTGCCTGATTTTTTCGTAAACAACAATTCCTGCGGCAACGGATACGTTTAGCGATTCTATGCTACCCATCAATGGAATTTTAGCGAGGTGATCAGCATCCTTTAACATCTGCGGTGAAATACCGTCTTCTTCAGACCCCAATATGATTGCTATTGGTGTATTCAAATCAATCTGATAGATCGTGTTAGTGGCCTTCTCCGTACAGGCGATAATTTGAATGCCATTGTCTTTCAACAATTGAAATGTTTTTTTCATGTCCTTCACGCGGCAAACGGGCAGATGATTGAGCGCACCGGCTGATGTCTTCATTGCATCGCCAGTGATGGGCGCATTCCCTTTGTCGGCAATGATCATCGCATCCACTTGTGCACATTCGGCCGTGCGCGCCAATGCACCAAAATTGCGAACGTCAGTAACTCTATCAACGATCAAAAAAAACGGTTCACGCCCTTCGCTGTAACATTTATCAATAATGTTTTCAAGTGGAACATATTGAACCGCAGACAACACACAAACAACTCCCTGATGATTTTTATTGGAAAGCCGGTCTAGTTTAACTTGCGGAATAAATGAATAGGGAGCTTTATGAGTAGCTGCCGTATTTATTAGCTCCTTTATCAAATCGTTATTTAGCCCAGATTGAATATAAATCTTTTCAATCTCACGCCCGGCCTTGATGGCCTCAATCACGGCACGCGTACCAAAAATTGTTTCTGCTTTTTCCATTTAAAAAAAGAATATAGAAGTTAGAAGTCGGAAGTTAGAATTGTGGCTTTGCCCGAATAACGATTAGCACTCACTGCCATAACTTTGATGGATACACTCCACTATTTACTAAGGCCTTGATTTTCCCGGACACTTCTTCTTTGTCTTCTTTGTAGGTCACTCCAAACCAGGTTTTGCCACCCCCCAAAATATGAACCTTGCCCAGATTCTGCCTGATGATTTCATTTGTCAATAGCGCAATGTAAAATTCTGCCGAGGGGTTTTCTTTGTTTTTCTCTGCAAATTCGTGAAACATCTTTTCAGCAACCGCAAACACGCCTGGTTGAAAGCCCCAGCAATTCATAGAAACGGGGAACAACGGATCTAGTTCACGATCACCGGTATCCTCTTTAGAAATAATTTTTCCCTGCCCGTCCGGCAGGCGGGCATCTTCTTTTACAATTTTTGTAAGCTCACTCAGCTTCTTCAAAAATCCCTGCGCATCTCGTTCTTCTGCTACTCCGCGCGACACACTACCATGTTCCGACAGCACATTTTTTAATGTGTATCCTACCATGGCGTGATGATCGGGTGCTGCCGTGTCAAAAAAAGTAGACAGGGATTCAAAAGCTTCCTTGCCATAAAAGTCATCTGCATTGATCACGGCAAACGGCTCGTTGATAACGTCTTTGCCACAAAGCATGGCGTGCGTGGTACCCCATGGTTTTTTACGATTCACTGGCCCATAATTTTGAGGAACAAATCGATCCAGCGATTGTACCTCAAAGTAAACTTCCACCTTCCCATTTAGTTTGGGGAGAAATATCTCTTCTACTGTTGATTTAATCTCATCGCGCACGATGAAAACTACCTTTGCAAACCCAGCACGAATCGCGTCATACAGCGAATAGTCCATGATGGTTTCTCCACTAGGGCCAAATCCATCAATTTGCTTTATTCCACCATACCGACTACCCATGCCCGCGGCCATAACCAACAAGCTTTTTGATTTTTTTACTGCCATATTAAACTGTGATATATTGAAACCAGAAATAAATTGCCAACTTTCAAGCTCGCATTGCGAAAGAAGGATACAGTTTCAAAAATAAGGCTTTACCATCATACTTTTATCTTATGAGTTCAAATAAGAATTACGTGCTTTCCATCTCCATCATTGGCGTTCTCTTTTTCATTTTTGGTTTTGTAACGTGGTTGAATGGAACGCTCATCCCATTTTTGAAGCTGGCCTGCGATTTGAAGACTGATGCGGAAGCATTACTTGTCACTTTTGCTTTTTATATGGCTTACTTTTTTCTCGCCATCCCCTCCTCTTTTATCCTCACCAAAACGGGTTTTAAAAAGGGTATGTCTCTTGGACTAGCCGTCATGGCTGTCGGAGCATTATTGTTCTTACCTGCAGCCATGCAGCGAAGTTTCTCGCTGTTTCTTACTGGTCTCTTCGTGCAGGGTATGGGGTTGGCCCTTTTGCAAACAGCCTCGAACCCATATATCTCTGTTATTGGTCCTATAGAAAGTGCGGCCAAACGAATCAGCATTATGGGCATTTGCAATAAAGTAGCAGGCGCATTAAGCCCGTTAGTTTTGGGGGCCATTGTATTACAAGATGCTACAGGCATAGAAGGTCAAATCAACGCTACTACCGACTTGGCAATTAAAACTGGTTTGCTTCAGTCACTTTCAGAAAGAGTTATTATTCCCTATGCCATCATGGCAACGGTACTGATCGCATTGGCGGTGATGATTTGGCTTTCGCCTCTACCGGAAATTGAGACCGATGGATCAACTACTACCGACAACCAAACCCAACATAAAAGTATATTCCACATACCTTACCTGATGTTTGGGATTTTATGTCTGTTTCTATATGTAGGCGTAGAAGTTATGGCGGGGGATGTCATCGGCACCTATGGAAAAGCAATTGGCATTGGCTTAGATGAAACAAAAGTGTTCACCTCGTACACTCTTTGGTCAATGGTAATTGGATATATCATTGGAATACTCACCATCCCAAAATACATCAAGCAACAAAACGCACTGGCGCTATCGGCCATTGCCGGGATTGTGCTTAGCCTCGGAGTGTTTTTCACCACCGGCTATACATCCATTGTCTTCATTGCCTTGTTGGGTTTTGCCAATGCCTTGATGTGGCCGGCTATTTTCCCGTTGGCGATAGAAAACCTCGGAAAGTTTACAAAACTTGGCTCCGCCCTACTTGTTATGGGAATTGCTGGCGGTGCTGTGCTTCCTCAACTTTATGCGCGCATTGTGCCAACCCTAGGGCCACCTTCTGCTTTTTTCTGGATTGTCGCACCCTGCTATGCTTATATTTTGTTCTATGCAACTAAGGGCCACATGCTGGGAAAGCGGTAGTTGAAAAACCATGAAAGTCACGTTGTTTGTTTTGCTGATTTGCATTTCAGATGTCTTTTGTCAAAACTATATTGCCAGCGACCTAACTGCAGAAAATCTATTTTCTGAAAATATCGAAGGTCCTTACTTCAAAAATGAAATCTTATATGTGGTCAACTACAAAACGAACGGAACCATTGGCGCAGTAAAGCACGATGGCACTACAGAGTTTTTTGTAACGCTACCCGAGGGCAGTATCGCGAATGCGATCCAGTTTGATAAAAAAGGACATATGCTGCTCGCTGATTTCAAAGGGCATAACATTTTGAAAGTGGATATGAAATCAAAAACCGTTTCAGTTTTTGTTCATAATAAATCCTTCAACCAACCCAACGACATCTGTATTAATAAAAAAGGGCAACTCTTCGCCTCAGATCCCAATTGGAAGGAAGGAACTGGAAAACTTTGGCGCATTGAGCCAGACGGCATCGCCATATTGCTGAAAGAAAATATGGGCACCACCAATGGCATCGCTCTAAGTCCAAATGAAAACGTTCTATTTGTAAATGAAAGTGCTCAACGAAAAATATGGATGTTTGATCTTGACATCAAAGGCGAAATAAGTAACCAAAAACCTTTTGCCTCCTTCGATGATTTTGGTTTGGACGGAATGAAGTGCGACCGTGAGGGAAATCTATATGTCACTCGTCATGGCAAAGGCACCGTAGTCATTTTTTCCCCGAAAGGTGAAATTTTGCATGAAGTAAAAATGAAAGGGATGAAACCAAGTAATTTAAATTTTGGCGGCCCGGATGGAAAGACCTGTTATGTTACCATGCAGGACCGAAAGTGTGTTGAGATTTTTAGAACTGCGACAGTGGGTAAAAAATAGACGTGGCCAACTCGCCCTTCACCATCATGTGATTCCTCCTGCGACTTCGCCATTGACTGGTGACGTTCAATGCGCGCATCCGATCAGGTTTTTAGCGTTACCTGATATTCCTTTTTATAGCCACCAAAACCACTCACCTCTGCAATACCTTTAATACCTAATAGTTGCCTGCGGATAGTCCAGTCTTGGAGGGTACGTATCTCCATTAAAGAGGACGATTTGTCCTTCGGATTTTTTGGCCTAATGACATATTGAGACATATTGAAAAACTTCACCAAGGCCTGTCGAGGCAGGGCCCATATACGGCTTCCCCAGTTCTTGCGGAATTTCAGCTTTTACCAATTCCAACCGTTCAAACACTTGCTGCCTTGCCCAGTGTACATCGGTATCGTCATCAAACACGAGTTTCACTACGGATAAACCGAACTTGGATACAGAACGCATTTCCAACAGGCCAGGGATATTTGACAATGACATTTCTAATGGTGCTGTAATAAAACGCTCAATTTCCAAAGCCGCCAGCCTTGGGCTATTGGTAATCACATCTACCTGATTGCCGGTAACATCCGGAACGGCATCGATCGTTTGGACAGTGAAAAGCTTCCCCAGGCAATGATGGCCAACACCATTAAGCCGACAAACAACTTATTGCGAACGCTGAATACGATTAGTTTGTCAATCATTTTTTAAAAATTTGCGGCCATCGATAAAAGTACATAACCATCATAGTCAACTAACTTGCTTGGCCCATCCAAAAATAACTTATCCTTATTCAGCGCATATCTACTTTCCACGCGAATAACAAAATTTTCGTTTAATGCTCTCTCCAGCGTCAAAGTTACACTATTTGATTGCCACCCATTGGGGTTGTTGCTCGCAGTTATTAAAGAAGGAGTGACTAGCTTTCCATTTAGCTCCGGGATCATGTTTTTAGGATCATTGACCATGTCCCACCTAGAGGCAAGTGACCAGCTATTATCGAACCGATAGCGTATTGAGAATGCTGGAGCTATCATGTAAATCTCCCTATCAGTAGTTTCCAATTGGCGTTGATAGGCGGCATCGAGCATAGGCACGAATGTCCACTTCTTTACTGAGTACTTCCAAAAGATATTGTGATACATACGATTACGGTAGAATGACTCGCCTATCTCACGCACATCTCCGAAATAGACTCCCCAATTAAAAAAGGAATTTCGGTGATTGTCGTTCTGAACAACGATCCCAAGGGCCTTTTTTCCGTTGGAGTCTTTAATCTCTTGCCACCCATTCAACACCATAAGGCGCGCAGACAAATTTTTATTGACCTGGTACTTAAGCCGAATACCCGCTTCATAGTCGGGCGCAAAATCCGCAATGTAGGCACGAGTCGCATGCAGATTTTCTTTACTTAAGAAAATTTCAAAACCGTAAAGCGAAGGAAAAATTCCCGCTTCGACCGAAAATCGATCTGTGAACTGATAGTTCAGACTAGCCTCTCTTACCAGGCGCATCGATTCAATTTCTTGCGCATACAACGATTCAACTATGTCACCTGTGTGGAGTGCCAATCGAATGGTTAACTTATCCATTTCATAAGTAGCGCCCAGATATGCATAGGGTAAAGTAAATTTATCTGAAAACAATGGGGAGCTAGTGTATTGCCGCCTGCCAAAATCAACAGAGGTTGATCGATTGGGGTCGTGAAATCCTGCTGCGTAGATAAAGTCAAAATAACCATGCATGGTTAATTTTCCTTTTCGTGGGTTGTTGTGATTCCAGTTATACACAACATGCTCGGTAGAATCAAGATCTTGAGAAAATGATGCGCTACCAAAAACTAAAATACTCAGTATAGAAAATAAATTTTTCATGAATTAAAACCTGATGAGAACTAAATACCAAACAAATGAGTTGGGTGTCTCTCAGATTCTAAATACACAAAACAAAGCAGCATTGGGTAGCTGCCTGAAAGCTGTTTGCAGGTTTACAGAATTGGTCGGATAAGATGAATGAACTCTGGTATAAGGCGTAGAATATGCAACAAAACAAGTAATAACGGAACTTGCAGATATTGTATGAGACTCGCTATTTATAAATTCCGATAAATTCTCAACTTCATTGGAACTGATTATACATTCTTCAACTTCCTGCGATAAGTTGTTGGCGTCATTAGCATTAAAAAATTGATAAGGGCTGATCAAACTGAAGCAAACTAACGTTAGCCAAGCCAATTTTTGTATATGTTTTTTCAATATGGCGATGGGCTTTTCCAAGAAGCGGCAAAGGTATTAAAAAAAATAAATCTGCCTAACTTGAAAACAACAACTTCATGTTATCTTCAATAATTGATGCCCTCTTTGGCCAGTTTCCTTTAACTAACGTATACTGAATATCCCTTTTCTCAAGCTCTTCCTTAAATACATAGAACATTTCGGTTCGTTCATTGCCTAAATCGCGCAACCCATCAGCTACCCACGGCACATCGATGTCAAACAAAAAATACTGATCGTACTTGATTTCCTTCTCTAATTCATGCAAAATGGAGGGCACGGTTTTCAAATAATGGCGGCAATAGATTTGGGTGGTGATCAAATCGGTATCGCAAAACAAAAATCGGTTGGCCGTTTTCATTTTTTCCTTCACTCGTTCATTTTGTGCTTTCGCAATTCGAACAATGTCATCAAGGGAGAAATCATTGGATGAAACTAGTTCCCTTGCAACCTCCGGGACAAATTCAGTTTGGTAATGAGTCGCCATTTTTTTTGCCATGGTGGACTTGCCCGTGCTTTCAGGCCCGTAGAAGCAAATTAGTTTGACGTTATTGTTCATAGGACGGAGAATATGCTTTAAACTCTTTCCGCCAATGCCAAAAGCCAAAAGCAGCAATAAAACAAAAGACGACATACTCGATCCCAACCAACATGATGCCTTTTGAAAAATATAAATAACACGCTACTACATCTACTAAAATCCAAACGAGCCAACATTCCATTTTTTTCTGAACCATTAAATAAGTCGCGACAATACTCATGACCGTTACAAATGAATCGGCAAAAGGAAACGCGCTGGGCTGACCAAACAATACTGGAAAAAATGAATGAAGGTTTTTCGCTAATGATCCAAAAGCAAAAGTACCCATTAGTCCGATGACCAAAAAAAGAAGCCATGCCTTTACCGGCAACTTACTAACTCCCAATTGGTGTTTCGTGTCTTCTTCCCCTTGGCGCGGGTTTGTCCATCGCCACCAGCCCAGCAAATTAGTAACAAAAAAGAAAACCTGTAAAAACATATCAGGATACAGCTGCACTTGATAAAACAAAAAGAAAAACAACACCACATTGACAATGCCCAATGGCCAGCTCCACACATTCGCTTTCGCGGAAAGGAAAACGGCTATCGCACCCGCCAGCGTCCCGAAAAACTCTAGGTAGCTCATGGGATAGCCAAGAACGGTGAAGAAGATGGATTGGTGGCTGAAGAAATCTGGCATTCAATATTTTTAGTGTAACTTTAAATGAAATTCAAAGCTATGGAAACGGTTCAAATAAAAATCATCAACCCCAAAGCCAAAAAGCTATTGAGTGGAATGGAGGATTTGAAGCTTATTAGCATTAATGCCGATAATTTATTTCCACTCACTAATACCCAAAAAAAGAGCATAGCCATTAGTCGCAAACAAATCAAAAAAGGTGACTTTAAAGACCATGAAATGGTTATGAGAAGTGCACGCCAATGGATAAAAGAAAAATAATTTGGTCCGCTCGGGCAGAAAAAGAATTGCTACATATCCTTGATTTTTACATCGAGAGAAATGGCAATAGCAAGTACTCCGCAAAAATATTGAACCGAGTAGAAAAATCCATAGACCTCCTAATTACCTACCCAGACTTAGGACATCTAACAGAAAACAAAGAAACCAGAGTAATTGTAAAAGATGACTTCCTTATCTTTTATGAAGTAAGCCAGCTTTACATTGAAGTTGTTTCTTTTTGGGATGGCCGACAAAATCCAGAATATCGAATCGATAAGTCTTGATCACAATTTCACACAAACATTCTTCGCCTCGGTAAAAAATTTCATCGCTTCCCAGCCGCCTTCTCTGCCTACGCCACTTTGCTTCATTCCTCCAAAGGGCGTGCGTAAATCGCGCAGCAACCAACAGTTAATCCAGATGATGCCACTCTTGAGTTGATGAGCCACCCGGTGCGCTCGTTTCAAATTTTCTGTCCAGATGGTAGCGCTAAGTCCGTAGGCAGTAGCGTTTGCAAAAGCAATCGCTTCATCTTCTGTATTAAAAGGCATAATGGTTACCACTGGCCCAAAAATTTCTTCTTGATTCGTTCTGCACTGTTGGTCTAAACCTGTAATAACGGTAGGCGATACGAAATAGCCATCTGCACATCGGCCAGCCAATTTTACTTGAACGCCTCCACATTCTATCTGTCCTCCCTCCTGTTTTGCTAAATCGATGTAGGACATCACTTTTTTCAAATGTCCTTCAGAGACAAGCGCCCCCAATCGCGTTTGCTCTTCCAATGGATCGCCAACGACCAACGTTTTTACACGACTTACAAATTCAGTTGCAAATCGTTGATACAAACTGCGCTCCACCAAAATGCGTGAGCCACACAAACAGATCTCACCTTGGTTTGAAAAAGAAGACTGAATAGATGTGGAAATGGTTTCTTCAAAATCACAGTCCGCAAAAATGATGTTGGGATTTTTTCCGCCAAGCTCTAACGAAAGTTTTTTGAACATCGGTGCGGCCGTGGCTGCAATGGTTTTGCCTGTGACTGTCCCACCCGTAAACGAGATGACTGCAACAGTCGGATGTTCTACTATAGCCTGCCCCACTTTGCTACCTAGTCCGTGAACAATGTTTAATACACCTGCTGGCAATCCTGCTTCTATACACAATTCAGAAAAAAGAAAAGCGGTCATAGGCGTAAGTTCTGATGGCTTCGCCACTACCGTGCATCCGGCCGCTAATGCTGGGGCTATTTTCCAGGTGAATAAATACAAAGGCAAATTCCAGGGAGAAATGCAACCCGCTACACCAATGGGCGTTCTTGTTGTGTAGTTGATTGCTTCGCCTTCCATCAAATGCGACTCGGATGAAACATGCATGGACGCAGTCGCATAAAAACGCATGTTGGCCGAAGCGCGTGGAATGTCTACAGCCTTTGCCAATTTTAGTGGTTTGCCCTGATCGATGCTTTCCGCCAAGGCCAACTTATCTACATCGCGATCAATGAAGTCAGCAATTTTCTGAAGTATGGCGGCTCGCTTCGCCAACGGCATAGCAGACCATCCCGCGAAAGCGGCTTGACCGGCTTGCACTGCCAAGACCACATCGCTGGCATCGGAATCAGGAAGCAGTGAATATACTTTTCCTTCAGCCGGATTATAATTGTCCAAATACTTGCCGTTAGTGGGCGGCATCAATTGACCATTGATGTAATTTGAAATCCTTTGCACTTTTTTAGTGTTAGCCTCTCCGTTAAATCATCAAACTATAAACTTCCTGTTCGTCCTCCGTCCACTGGCAAATTTACACCATTCACATAGCTTGCAGCTGGGCTTGCCAAAAACGCGACAACAGCAGCCACTTCATGTGGTTCAGAAATTCGGCCAGCAGGCACTTCATCAATCATCTTTTGCTTTGCCTCATCCACAGACTTTCCGGTCTTTGCTGCATTATTAGTAATGATCGTTTCCAGGCGACCTGTCATGGTCGTTCCAGGCAATACGTTGTTCACCGTTATTGCAAAAGGCGCCAACTCAAGTGATAAGGTTTTAGACCAGTTTGCAACTGCGCCACGAATCGTATTTGATACCCCAAGTCCGCGAATGGGAATCTTTACCGAGGTAGAAATGATATTGATAATCCTCCCGTATTTTTCCGTCTTCATGCCCGGCACTAATGCTTGAACTAAAATTTGCCCGCAAATTAAGTGGGAAGAAAAAGCCTTCAAAAATTCTTCCGGTGCAGCGTCTAAGGCCGTTCCTGCAGGCGGGCCGCCTGTATTGTTGATCAAAATATGAGCGGTTCGGTCTTTGGCAAAATATTGTATTACTTGACGAAGTTGGTCGGGCGAATCAAAATCAGCCACGAGGTAGTCATGGGCTTGCCCCTGCCCAGTAACCAATTCCTTCAAGACTGATTTCAACTTTTCCTCATTTCTGGCCACTAATGTAATGGAGGCCCCTAACAATGCTAACTCAATGGCAGAAGCCTTGCCAATCCCCTGGGTGCTGCCGCAAACAATGGCTCTTTTACCTTTTAAATCCAGTTCCATAATTTGATTTTCAGTAAATATAAAAGAAGGTTACCTTTAAAGTTCGTAAATCATTTCCAAATCAAAAAGCTATGGCTATTCGCAGACCTTTTAACTTGACAAAATGGATCGCTGAAAACCGTGACCTCTTAAAGCCACCGGTAGGCAACAAAAACTTATATGCCGATGCGGGCGATTATATCGTCATGATTGTGGCTGGCCCCAATGCGCGGAAGGATTACCACTACAACGAAACCGAAGAATTGTACTATCAACTGGAGGGCAACATCACGGTGAGAATTCAGGAAGAAGGGAAGGCAGTGGACATCCCACTGAATGAAGGTGATATGTTTTTGCTGCCCGCACGTGTCCCTCATTCGCCTATACGGACACCTAACTCCATTGGGCTGGTGATTGAGTGCAAGAGAGAAACGACCGAAGACGATGGCCTGATGTGGTTTTGCGAAAAATGCAATCACAAGCTTCACGAATATAAATTTCATTTAGAAAATATAGAAAAGGATTTTATACCTCGCTTTCGCGACTTTTATGGATCGGTGGAATTGAGGACATGCAAAAATTGTGGAACGGTGATGGAAATAGACAAACGATTCGTGTAACTTTAATTCAATAAAAAATGAAGCTATGAGCGACTTACTGGTAAAAATAAAGACATCGCAGAGAAAAAAGTACTTGATTAAGGACAAAGAGATGGAGTTCGAGGAGCTAGAGAAAAAAATTCTTTTGGCTCAGGCACGCGAAGCCCTCGAAAGAACAACTCTTGGGGCTAAGGAAGCCGGGCTGGACAAATTGACTAACAAGGATATTAATAGAATCATAAGAGCCGCAAGAAAGAATGCATAAGGTAATTTTAGACACGAATGTCATCATTTCTAGTATCCTAAGTCGTAGCTATCCTTATCTAATTGTGTATAGATTAATATTGCAATCAAAAATCCAGAATTATTTTTCTAACGAAACTAGGCAGGAGCTTGAGGCCGTTTTAAGTTATCCCAAATTCTCAAAAATAAAAGGCTTTGAAAATGATTCAAAAGCTATTTTGAATGCACCAAGAAGATTATCCATTAGTCAAGAACCGAGCAGCCATATTGAATTATTAATAGATTCATCCGATAACAAATTTGTGGATATTGCTTTGTCGACATCGGCTGATTTCCTCATTACTGGAAACCTCAATCACTTTCCTTTTAGTAGAATAGAAAACACCGAAATAATATCGCCAGAAAGATACTGGAATACGCACTGGAAATAATCTCCTATGAAGTTCGAAAACCCTCTTGCTTTCGCTAAAAAATTAGACAAACAAGACCCATTAAAATCATTTCGGAAACGGTTTCACCTTCCTAAAGTAAACGGAAAAACCGCCATTTATTTCACCGGCAATTCGTTGGGTCTACAACCAATTTCCACTAAAAAGTTCATCAACGAAGAGGTCTCGGATTGGGCAGCACTCGGTGTAGAGGGGCATGTACATGCAAAAAGACCTTGGTTGTATTACCACAAGTTTAGCAAGAAAACGCTGGCAAAGTTGGTTGGCGCAAAGCCAATAGAGGTGGTGGCCATGAATCAACTCACGGTCAATTTACACTTGATGATGGTTTCCTTTTACCGCCCAACAAAACAACGATTCAAAATTATCACCGAAGCAGGTGCTTTCTCTTCAGATCAATACGCGTTTGAATCACAATTGAAGTTTCATGGTTTGGATCCTGAAACAACCTTGATAGAACTAGCCCCAAGAAAAGGAGAATTCACGTTGCGCACAGCGGACATCCTTCAAGCGATTAAAGAAAATAAAGAGCAAGTAGCGTTGGTTATTTTCGGAGCTGTACAGTATTACTCAGGCCAATTCTTTGAAATCAAAAAGATAACAAAAGCAGCGCACGATGCAGGTGCCTACGCTGGCTTCGACCTCGCCCATGCAATAGGAAATGTGCCGCTACACCTTCACAAAGATCAGGTAGATTTTGCTGTCTGGTGCAGTTACAAGTATTTGAACTCAGGGCCTGGTGGCGTGGCCGGAGCTTTCGTACATGGACGGCATGCCAATGATTCGTCTCTTCCACGGTTGGCTGGCTGGTGGGGACATCACGAGAAAGACCGGTTTCAAATGAAAAAGGGATTTATTCCCATGCCTGGTGCAGATGGATGGCAGCTCTCCAATTTTCCTGTCTTATCAGGTGCTGCACTGCTCGCATCGCTTCAGGTATTTGAAAAAGCAGGGATATACAATCTCAGAAAAAAAAGTGTTTTACTCACTGGGTACCTTGAGTTTTTGCTTAACCAAATCACTAACTTAAGAGAGTCCTTTAGCGTCATCACTCCTACTGACCCAATGCAACGAGGTTGTCAACTTTCCATTCTAATGCATCAAAATGGAAAATCTGTTTTTCAGAAATTAACAAGGGCAGGGATCATTGCCGATTGGCGAGAGCCGGGTGTCATTAGAGTTGCTCCAGTTCCTTTGTATAATCGGTTCGAAGATGTATTTGAGTTTGTAAAAATTTTTAAGGCCGCTATTTAGGCGTCAGACCGCTTAGAGCGGTCAGACGCCTTGAAAAACATATGAATTTCCATCCCAACTCCATTTATCATGTTTACAACCGCGGCAATAACAAACAAAATATCTTTTTTTGAAAAGAGAAACTATGACTACTTTATTAAAAAAATTGAACTGGAATTGACTCCAATTTGCGATGTCCTTGCCTATTGTCTAATGCCAAATCATTTTCACCTGTTGATTTATGTTCCGGAAAAAACAATGGGACTTAACTTACTGACGAACCAAAATCAACAATTCTTAGTACGGAAGTTCGGTACTATCCAGAGTTCCTATTGTCAGGCAATCAACAAACAAGAAAACAGAACTGGCTCCTTATTTCAGCAGAAAACGAAAGCGAAACTTCTAAACACTGATTGTTACATCCTTACCTGCTTTTATTACATTCATCAAAATGCTTTGAAAGCCAAACTTGTTAAAAAAATGGAAGAATGGACACATTCATCATTCAAAGATTATCTTGCAGAAACTTCCGCAATTTGCAAGATTTCAACAGCACGAGAATTGATTCAAATTCCTTTAGGAAAAGAGGATTTTTATACAGAATCATACAAAATGATGGAGCCAGATTTAATAAAAAGCATCTTTTAGACGAATCATCTGGGCGTCTAGATTGGTATGACATTTAAGACAACTATGAAAAAAGAATTACACATCGCCATTACTGGTGCAGGATTAGTAGGATCATTACTTGCTATCTATCTAAAAAATAGAGGCTATCAAGTTTCTGTTTTCGAAAGACGAAACGATATGAGAAAGAATGCTGGCTACGAAGGGCGCTCTATCAATCTGGCTCTAAGCAATCGGGGGATACGCGCTTTGGAAGAAGTAGGATTAGCCGAAGAATTGAAAAAGGAAGCCATTCCGATGCACGGTCGTATGATCCACGATTTGCAGGGACACTTAAATTTTCAACCTTACGGAAAAGCGGGTCAATACATTAACTCCATTTCACGAAGTGGATTAAACAAAGTGCTCATGACCAAAGCGGAATCCCTTGGCGTTGAGTTTCATTTTGAACAACGAATTGCCAAAGTCGATTTTGAGAAAACAGAGCTTACGATTCAACATTCAACATTCAACATTCAACATTCACCGTTTGATTTAATTATCGGTTCCGATGGAGCATTCTCGGCAGTGCGGCTCGCGATGCAGTTCACTGACCAATTCAATTTCTCCCAAAATTATATTGAACACGGCTATAAAGAACTACACATTCCAGCAGGAGCAACAGGTTCCTTCCAACTAGAGAAAAACGCCTTACACATCTGGCCGCGCGAAAGCTATATGTTGATTGCGCTACCCAATCCGGATGGAAGTTTTACACTGACATTGTTCTTTCCCTTCACGGGAGAGACTTCATTTGAAACCCTTTCCACAAAAGAAAAGGTCACTGATTTTTTTAAGTCTGTTTTCCCAGACGCCTATGCTTTGATGCCACAACTACTGGAAGAGTTTTTTCAAAATCCCAGTTCCTCATTGGTAACGATGCGTTGCTATCCGTGGGTTCGAAATAAAACGCTCTTGATAGGCGATGCCGCTCACGCTATCGTCCCCTTCTACGGGCAGGGAATGAATGCCGGCTTTGAGGACTGTCGCGTTCTCAATCAACTCCTCGATCAATTTGCAGACGACTGGGATCAAGTTCTTCCCTCCTTCCAAGAAATACGAAAACCGAATGCAGATGCCATCGCAAAGTTAGCACTGGATAATTTTGTTGAGATGCGTGACTTAGTCAATGATGCGGATTTTATTCTTCGCAAAAAGATCGAATCGAAGTTACACGAATTGTTTCCGGAAAAATGGATTCCGCTTTATTCGATGGTCACCTTTCACGAAAATATACCCTACTCTGTTGCCTATGAGACAGGCCAAAAGCAAAAGAGAATTATGGAAGGCGTATTGAAACAACTAGACATTGAAAAGAACTGGGAGAATCTAGATTTTAAAGAAATTGTGGAGAGGCTTTGAGGCCGCTCGCTCGTCAAGCATCGTCTCCGCCTCGGGACGATGCTAACCACGCTTGCCCAAGTTTCTTGTAGCTGCCAAAGATAACTCCGCCTTGGCACGATGCCAACCACTCAGCTAAACATCGACTGCAAAGTCAAGCATCGTCTCCGCATCGGGACTATGCCAACCGTTCAGCTAGAATGTGAAGGTGCAGAAGTAAATTTGTTCTTCGCTCGTCAAGCATCGTCTCCGCCTCGGGACGATGCTAACCACGCTTGCCCAACTTTCTTGTAGCTGCCAAAGATAACTCCGCCTCTGGACGATGCCAACCGCTCAGCTAAACTTCGACTGCAAAGTCAAGCATCGTCTCCGCCTCGGGACGATGCCGACCTGCTTGCCCAGCTTTCTTGTAGCTGCCAAAAATGATTTCCTATCTCCGGAACGTTACCCTATTTTTTAATACCAACATCTTTGTAGTGGGTAATCTTTATTTTAGGATGCTCTAAATTTAACTCGTAAAATGCCGCGCTAGAATGAAGATATTTTTCCGCTGAATCAGCCAATTCCCACTTTCCGGTAACTGGATTCGCATGGATGTATTCCAACTTTTGCAAAAGAAACTTGTCAGTATAGCATGGCTTGATATCAGAAGATACTTCAAATACGCGGTGTTTTTTGCCTCGTTTTCTTTCACTTGGTGTAACATGGCTCGAAAGTATTTGCAAAATGGCTTCGCGTTTCTCAGTTTCTAGCCTTCTAACGATCTCGTAGGCAAGAAACCTTTTGCCGTTGCCAAGGATTGTGTTGATAGTACTTTTATCTTCTGCAAGATAGATGATCATGTGTAGGTGGTTGGGCATAATCACAAAGCCGCTTATCTGGTGATTCCTTTTAGTAAGAATATCAAACCATTTATATATCTCATCATACAAATCGGTGATCTTGAACAAATGCATCCATTCTAAGCATGTGAAGGTGCAGAAGTAAATTTGTTCTTTTTCTGGTTGAGTAAGCTTGATTGCCATGACCAAAAATAGAAAATCTATTGGTTATGCATCGTCCCCGAAGCGGGAGACGATGGGAAGACAAAAAACCACTCCGCTAAACATCGACTGCAAAGTCAAGCTTCGTCTCCGCCTCGGGGCAATGCCAACCGCTCAGCTAGCATGTGAAGGTGCAGAAGTAAATTTGTTCTTTTTGGTGTGTATCGTCCCCGAAGCGGGAGACGATGGGAAGACAAAAATTGTGGTGAGGCTTTGAGGCCGCGAGTGTCTATAAAATTTCCGTATAGTTTCTCGCTCCGTGAAGTATTCGATAAACGAAGACCCGTTTCAATTGAATTCTATAAAACACCAGGTAAGTACTCACGACTAAATATCGGTAGCCTAATAAATATAGCCGCTTATCTCAAGCTTTTCTTCCTGTTTCTGGGTTAATAGCGAGTTGAGAGAACGACTGAGAAAATTTGTCCAGCATTTTGTTAGCAACACCAGGTCTTTCCTCAGCAATAAAGTCAATTATCTCTTGCAAATCTTCCTCGGCTTGAGGTAGTAGATTAACTTGAAATTTCTTTTCCACCGATTCTGCTCCGAAGTGATTTTACTACATCTTGAAAAGGACGTCCGCGTTGGCCCTCATCCCATTGCGCTTGGGCGGTCGAGAGTTTTGCGAACAAATCAAGCTTTCGTTCCATTTTTCTATACTCTTGGATAGACATTACCACCAAGTCACCTTCGCCATTTTTGGTAATGTATATTGGCTCTTGCGAAGAATGAGCCAACTCCGAAATTTCGGTAGACTTGTTTCGCAAATCGGAAATAGGTTTAATGATTGCCATATATCAAAATTATATCACAATTGTGATAGTTCCAATTCTTTGTCCCTTCAATTGGTCGGGCTGCACCATAAGCCTACGCCTCAATATGTATCTTATACTCTTCGTAGCGGTCTAGAATTTCCTTTACATAGCGAACGGGTCCATCACATCGGCAATAGCCGGCCGCAACTACTTTGTCGCGGTAATACTTTGGATTTGACTTTTGGAGTAAGAAATATTCAACGCTATTGTCCCAAAGGCTTGCATTCCTACCATTCTTTCGAGCCAACTTTTGTGCGTCAATGACATGTGATGCACCCACATTGTAAGAAGCCAAAACAAATTTCAATCGCTCGTTGGGGTCGGAAACTGTTTTTGCCCAATAGTCATCTAAGAATTTCAAAAACCGTATACCTGCTTTAATGTTCTGATTGGGATCCCACAAATCTGCTACGTGCAAGAACTCACCTGTTTCGGGCATGATCTGCATTAGGCCAATCGCGCCTGCCCATGATTCAACTTTGGGGTCAAAGTTCGACTCCTGATAAACGATCGAAGCGATCAGTCGCCAATCCCAGCCAATTTGTTTGGCCCCTTCTTTTATTCTTTCATCAAACGGAGAAAGCTTATCACCCGTCAATGACGAGTAATCGCTGGAGGCGAGCGTAATCGAAAAACGAGGATTGTTAAAATACTTGTTGTAGAGCGTCTGAAACAAACCGTTTTGTTTGGTCTTTGTCAACCATGTGTCCAATGCTGTTTGAAGCGCGGGAGAATTTTTGCGCATACCCCAAGCAATCTGCTGAGGTAAACTCAACACTGTATTGATATCCAAATTCGGATAGTACAAAGAGTTAACCATCGCAATGGTTTGGTCCGTTACGGTGTATTGAATTTCTCCTGTAGCCACTTGCCGAATTAGCGATTCCGTTTCTGCTGTGGCACTGTCTTCTTTTAATTGAATATCACCACCGATCTCTTGCGAGAGGTTTTTCATTCGTTCACTAAAAGAAGAACCCTTCAATACATGCACTTCTTTTCCAATCAGGTCGATCGGGTTTCGAATCAATCTCTTCTCTACCAACGGAGTCGGTTGCATGCGCCAATTAGCAGGCTTCTTTTGCACCAACACTTGGTGAGTGCTGTAGAGCGCGGAGGAGAACGACAGATAACCAGTTCTCTCTTTCGTGATCGTCAGGGGAAAAGCAAGAACATCACCACCGCCCTCGTTGAGTTTCGTAATGGCCTCATCAATTCCGGAAATGACCCGAATCTTCAGTTTCACTTTCAGGGATTTGCAAAAATTTTGAAGCATCTCATATTCGTACCCCATGGGGGTGCCTTTGTAAATGAAGTAGCTAATAGAGTTATTATCCAAAATCGCTTCGAGATAGCCGCGTTTTTTGATATCCGCTAAGTCTGTTTCAACAGAAGGCTCTGGTAAAAAAGCCTGCGTTTCCCCGTTTTGCCGGCACTGAGACAGCGAAAAAAGAGCCAAAAAAAGGAAAAAACGAATGAACCGCGACCTTATCATTATTGAAAGTAGGCAAACGGAGGCAAAATAAAAAGGCCACCGATTCAGCTTAGTTGAAAATTGAAATTGCTCTCTTAAAGTTCGACTTGCTTCAGGTATTGTTCAAATAGCTCGACCTTCCTTTTGTCTGTACTTTCAAACAAAAACGGAGCAACGTCATCCGCCATTGCTTTCATGTTCAACTTGCTGCAAACGTCCAGCACACGCTGTTTTAGTAGCGTAGCTCCTTTAATCTTAAGCTTCAAGTTGAGATAATCGTAATCGGGCTTGGCACCCTTTGCCAACAAAAAAACGACATCAAAAAAATCGCGCCCTTTCGATCGATGCCGATTAACAATTGCATAAAACTTTTGTGCTAATAAAAGATTGAGTGGAGCAACCGAAATTTCAGTAAACACATCAAATTTATTGAGGATGTGTTTGGCAGGCGTAAAATCATAATGTTGAGGCTCCGTGTCCAATTGAATAAGTATTTTCTCGGAATGATGCCCCGTGAGACCTTCCTTAAAGAGCAAAGCGGGGAACTTAATGTAACAGTGAAAAGCGTTGCGCATGACTGTTCGCATTTCAATTTCGTAGCCTTCTTGCTCTAACTTCTTCTGAATGCATTCCGAGATGCCATAAAACTCCTCTTCAGTTAACCCTGTATTATCAAAATCAATATCTTCTGAAAAGCGTTGGTTTCCATGGATAATCCTCAATGCCGTGCCGCCCAAAAAGCAGAGTTTCTCGGATTGACCAGGCATCTCAAAAACGATCTGAAGTATTTTATACTGCAAATATTCTCGCAGAATAAACTCGCGAAAAATCTGTTGTGGCCCTGGATAAAAGGGAAGTATCTCTTTCAGACTAAACATGTTGAATAAGTTTTTCGGTAATCAATTTTACCCTTTTGGTCAGGGATTTACTGTTAAAGATGCCTAAGTAGCTGTTTAACCTTGCCGTGTCAATTAAATTTTCAAATTCATTTCTATTCAACCGCAAACTATCAATGTCTTGCTGGGTACGCACTGATGGGTTTAAATAGAGATAATCCAATATCGCTTTTTCAGGTTCGGCCAAGCGATAGGCCATGCCTCCAAATTCCATAAGCCGATAGCCAAATAGCAAACTGGGCTTTACGTGTTTGTATGAGAATGCCCCAATGGGGGTTTTAAAATGATGCGTTTTTAATGAAGTGACAGCAGTAATAGAAAAGACCCCTTCTGGTATAAGATGGTAATAGGAAAGAGCCCATTGCAGCGATACGTAAGATGGTGCATAGATTCGGTTGGAGGTGATGAGCAGATCTTCTTGACTAAGGGGTTTTGAAAACACATACCACCGGTTGATTACTTTAGCTATATACCCTTTTTGTTGCCACTCTATCAGTCGCCTGAAATCAAATTTGCTGTCCCACTTTTTTATGTCAACAATGGAGAATACGCGGAACTGCTCAAAATGGGCTTTAAAATCCATAAATCGCATAATTTGTTTCTATTTATTGTTAAAAATAACAATTTTAAGAAATATCTCGCTAGCCACATTTTTTTTATCAACGGATTATTTGAACTGCCGCTGTAACCACTCCAAGTACCGCTCTGTTTGAGAGACTAGATAATAAGGCAGATTGAGCAAGTGATAGGTCTTGCCAGTTAGTGTTTTAGAACTAGTGATCCGCAACGCGCCACTATAAAAGCGAACAGCCATATTGTGTGGACATTCGTCCATAAATAAGTGCAGCGATTTCAATTTGCCTTCTGTTCCTGCCTTTACTTCAATGGGTATCAACTTGCTTTCAAATAAAAATAGATAATCTATTTCTGCCGTGGATGTTTTCTTTTCCCTCACCCAAAAATTCAACGTGCTCAATGCATTGAATTGCATAGCCAACAATTCTTGACCAACGAGATGTTCTACCATTGTGCCTTTGTACACATCGTTTAAATCAGTTGTGCCGATCATCTCTTTTTGTATGCCTACAAAGTAGTTGAGCAAGCCTGTATCAAGTACATGCAGGCGTGGTGATTTTTTTAAATCAGGGATAATCGGCAAACTATACCCAGTATGCGGATAGATGAGATAAACCAACAATGCTTTTTGCAGCGTTCGCAATGCTTCCCCCATTTCTCGCGAACCATAATTGGAATTACCAAAACCCTCGAACTTGATGCGCTTGCCCGCTTGCGCATACGAAGCACGTATGGCATGCCGCACTACTTGCAGTTGAGTATTGTTTGCTGCATACTTTTCAGCATCGTCCAAGTAAGAGGTGATGAGTGAATCGTAAATGGATGAAAGTGCCGTTAAATCTCTATGCTGTACATAGTGGTTCACCACCTCGGGCATGCCACCAATGAGCGCATATGTGTGAAACAGGTGAAGCAACTTTGTGTGCGCAAAAGAAGCCAACGGAATCTTTTGCAATTGTTCCAACGAATTGGTTTCACCCATGGCTGCCAAAAATTCTGGAAAAGAAACGGGCCGCAGTACTTTGTACTCTACACGGCCAACGGGGAAGCTTACATTTTTATCAAACAGTGTTTCTAACATACTGCCAGCGGCCATTACCGACAAAGTTGGTTCTTGCTCATAGAAATAGCGGAGCAGGTTAAGGGCCTGTGGCACTTCTTGTATTTCATCGATGAAGAGAAGTGTCGCGCTTTTTTTATCGAGCGATTTACTTTTTAAATAAAAGATTGCCTGCAAAAGATTGGCCAAGGTGGTGAATCGTTCAAATAGGGCGCTGTCCTCGGGCTGCTCTAAATTCAGGTATATATATTGAGCAAAACCGGCAGCGAATTGATTAACCACAGTGGTCTTACCTACCTGTCTAGCTCCACGGATCACCAAAGGCTTTTTTGACGGGTTTTTAGCCCATTTTTGTAGTTCTGCTTGGATTGTTCTGTAAAACATGACACAAAGTTAGGGTACAAGTTATCATAATTTTTCACATAGTTAGGGTAAATTTGAGTGCTATATGTCATAAAGTTATGGTACAAAAGCGGCCAAAATAAAAAGGCCACCGATTTGGTGGCCTTTTTTGAAACACTTTGATTCAAATTCTAATTAAAAATATAACGTAAACCGAATTGCATGTAATAAGTGGAAGAAATTGAGTTAACATCCCGGAATGTTGAGGTCACAGGTTGACCTCTATCAGCCTGAAGACGGAAGGTAGGCCTAACCGTACCACCAGGAACAAGAGCTGCCTGATTCGTAGGTACAAGAATTCCTGCGGCATTTACCGCATCAAACGCTCCCCAGTTTTTATCAAGTAAGTTACCCAAGTTAAAAATGTCAACAGTAAACTGAATGGTGTTCTTTTTTCCTCCAACATTCGTAAAAATATCCTGAGCAAATCGAAGGTCAAGCTGATTTCTCCAAGGTAACTGTGCGCCATTTCTTTCTGCAAACAAACCTCTTCTCGAACTCAAGTATTTGTCTTGCTCGATATATCTGAAGAAAATTTCGCTTTGTTGAGCTGCTGTATAAATTTTGGGGTTAGCGGTTGTACCATAATTGAAATCAGTGAACGTAATGCCAGAAGGGTCATTAGGAACGAAAATGAGGTCGTTGTTTTGCCCATCACGATTTAAGTCACCCCCATAAGTATATGAATACGTTCCTTGAATAGAGCTTTCTAAAAACAAAGATATGCTGGTTGCAAAGTGCTTCAAATATTCTTTGCGATAAGAAAGACCAGCAATTATTCTGTCTGGAACGACATAACCTGCGTAACTCAACTCCGGTGAATTTGCCTGACCAACTATTGGGGTGATAGACCACGTGTTGAGTAACTGATCTCCTACACCATCAAACAAAACCCTTGAGCCACTTTTGGTATAAGCTGCAAAAGCAGAAAAGCCATTGTTAAATTGTTTATCTAGTTTAGCAGTAACTGACCAATAATAACCGTCCTCGCCATTGCTCAAAACCACAGGATTAAACGCGTTCGTTCCAGCGGGATCTGCCAAACCTGCGGCATTCAATTTGTTAATATACTTTGCATTAATCGGATTGGGATAGATTGGACGATTATCAGTGTAACCCGAAACATTCAAAGGCTGCGGTGCCACTAAATTTGGATTTCTGCCATATGCCACACTCAAATCACGATTATATATTGCCTCCAATGTTCCAACGAAACCATTTGGCAACTTCGCATCCAGTGCTAAACTTGATTTCCAAGTTTGTGGAAACTTGAAATTTGGGTCGATCGCACTAACAGATGCAGGAATCGCAGTACCTGCTGCGGGTGGTGTTGCAGGTCTGTATGGGTCTACCTGAAAAGGTCCGGGAGTGTTCGCAACGCCATTGAAGTTTTGAGTAAACTGTAATAGTCCAGCATCGCCCGATTGAGCCACAATCCATACGGTTGGGATTCTGCCGGTGAAAAGTCCAGTTCCACCTCTAACTTGCAATGAACGATCGCCCCTTACATCCCAGTTGATTCCAATCCTTGGAGAAAACATGACTCGCGTTTCTGGAAGAACCCCGGTGTCCACCCTTTTTCCATCCTCAAAGGTTAGTGCAGCAACGAGCGGATGGGTTTTTATTTCGGGCACACTTGGGAAAGTAGGAAGGTCAAATCTCAAACCAGCTGTTAATTTGATTCGGTTTGTTAAGTCAATCTCGTCTTGTACATACGCGGAGTATTGAGCGAAACCAACTTTCGGGAATGCTTGCTCGTAGTTAGGCAACAAAGAATATGTGATCGCGTAATCTGTTGGTTTTTGACCAGTAGCAAAGTCATTCCATGAATTAAATCTATAGAATCCAGTGCCAAAACGCTGGAAACCATTCTTCGTTTCTTGCAAATCTATTTGCACACCACCAGTTAAGGTGTGTATCCCTTTGGTTAGTGTCACAAAGTCAACAAAAGAAAATGACTTTACATCTCTTAAATTACCAAAAGTAAATGGCTCATAGCCAAAAGACGTAAGAGGTGAACCGCCCTCTAAAATATCTACCAAAGGAAAAATTTGGCTGTCAGAGCTTCGTGGATCATTTTGATTAGTATAGGTTGCCCTAAACGTGTTTGAAATACTTCCAAAAATCGAATTTGCTTCCAAGGCAATAGACGTGAAATTAGCCTCCTGATAATAGTTTGAGTTTTTGTACCACAAAGCGTTATTGTTAGTTCTGCCCGCGCCAACCGCATAAAAGAATCCGGAACCAGTTGTTGAGCCACTTATAAAGGACGGAGATTTACTCTTCACGTCACTGTATCGTAAGCTTACTCTATGATTTTTATTGATATTCCAATCCAAACGACCTGTCAAACGCGTGTTATTGCTTTCAAAATCGTAATTATCGAACCCGCCAGTTTCATAACCATATGTTTGACGCAGAAAATCACTGTATTGTGTAAGCTGGGCCGCAGTTGGGCGGGATATGTTAGGTGAACTTCCAAAAGGCGCAGAGGGTGTTGAAGCAAAATTTTGCTGTCCTGGCCGGACACTGTTTGTAAACTCACCGTTCACAAAGAAAAAGAGTTTGTCTTTAATAATAGGGCCACCCAATCTAAACCCGTAAGTATTCTCCGTAAATTTTTGTTTTACAAGTTGAGAATTGTTTCGGACTTGGTCTCCTTGCTGATCTTGGTTTCTAAAAAAGGTATACACTGAACCAGAAAACTCATTAGTTCCTGAGCGGGTAATTGCATTAATAGCGCTGCCAATAAAGTTAGATTGACGGATATCGTAGGGCGTAACGTTCACGGAAATTTGTTCTAGTGCATCCAATGAAATTGGTGATCCGCCAGCAGGAAGATTTGTTCCAATTCCGAAAGTGTTATTGAAATCAGAGCCATCAACAGTAATATAATTTTGCCTGTAATTTCCACCACCAATAGCTCCATTACTTGTTGAAGTCGCCTGGGGAGTAAATCGTGTGAAATCATTTATGCTTCTACTTATAGTGGGAAGGGTTTGAAGCTCTCGCGAGCCGATACTAGTAATTGCTCCAGTTCGATCACTATTCAACGTACGATCTTGTACCCCCAGAACGACTACAGCGCTTAGCTCAGTACCTTCTTCCCTCAGGTTTACATTCAAAACAAACGGTTCTCCAAGCTTGATGTACACATCATTAAACGTTTGAGATGCATAACCCACAAAAGTTGCGGTAATTGAGTATGGCCCTCCCACCCTTAAATTTTGAATGTTATACCTTCCATTCTGGTCTGCAGCGGTACCATACTGGGAACCTGTCGGTAAGTGAACCGCTTGTATAGTCGCACCTGGAAGAGCTTCTTCATTACTCGTAATCCGTTCAGCAGTTGTATTGCCTTTAACGCCACTAACCCTACCACTTAGCGTAGCAGTAGTTACACCTTGTGCCCACAGTCCACTAGTGACTGATAGCGCAAGCAGAGCAAACAGTAAATTTTTTCTCATATACTTTTTTGGTTTTTTAATCGGGGGCAAAAGTATTCTTTTCATGCTAAGTCTGTACGATGTACGTTTTAAATTATTGAAGCATTTTGGTAACAATTTGGTAACATTGGAATACCGCTTATCCCGTATTCGGTTGCGGAAACGCAGAAAATGCGATTACTTGTTGTGTTAATTAAAGCTCCACTTGAAATGAAAAAACTGCTCGTCATTTGCCTGACATTGGCGTCCCTATCGGCCGGTTGGTCACAGGTCAACCTTAACTACTACCTACCTTCCAGTGTTCAGTACAACACATCTATCCCAACACCACAGTCTGTCATTGGACATGAGGTTGGCGAATGGCACATTACCCACGACCGGCTGGTCAACTACATGATGACTTTGGACAAAGCTTCTGATCGTATCTCGCTGGAAGTGATTGGTCAAACTCACGAAAACAGACCAGTTATCATCCTAACAATCACTTCGCCAAAAAACCATCAAAATATAGAACAAATAAGAAGTCAACATGTGCAATTGACTGATCCCACAAAATCAGGTAGTCTTGATTTGAAAGAAATGCCGGCCGTGTTTTACATGGGACATAGCATACACGGCAACGAAGCCAGTGGTGCCAATGCCTCTTTGGTAACAGCCTACTATTTGGCAGCCGCTCAAGGACCCGAGATTGAAAAGTATTTAGATAACACAGTGATCTTGTTTGACCCTAGCTTTAACCCAGATGGATTACAACGTTTTTCTAGCTGGGTAAACTCACGGAAAAGCAAAGTGCCCAATGCCGACCCCAACGACACCGAACACAATGAGGCGTGGCCGGGCGGACGTTTCAACCACTATTGGTTTGACCTCAACCGCGATTGGCTGGTCGCACAACACCCCGAGTCACAAGCACGCGTGAAAAAATTCCATCAATGGAAACCAAATGTTGTCACCGACCATCACGAAATGGGCACCAACGCAACGTTCTTCTTTCAACCCGGAGTGCCTTCGCGCATGCACCCCCTTACACCCGAAAAAAATCTGGAGCTCACAAAAAAAATTGGCACTTACCATGCCAAAGCACTTGACGAAATTGGCTCGCTCTACTACACGCAAGAAGGCTACGATGATTTCTACTATGGCAAAGGTTCTACCTTCCCCGATGTGCAGGGAGCTATTGGTATTTTATTTGAACAGGCTAGTTCGCGAGGGCACGCTCAAGAAAGCAACAATGGTATTTTGCGCTTTCCGTTCACCATTCGCAATCAGTTCACTACTGCGCTAAGTACACTAAAAGCAGTGAATGAAATGCGTGAAGAATTGTTGGAATACCAGCGCGAGTTTTATAAAAATGCTTCTACGGAAGCAGGCAAAGATGTAGCAAAGGGCGTCATCGTTGGCTCAAAAGACAAAATGAAACTCTTTCATTTCGTAGAAATGGCAGCACGTCAACAAATCGATATTTATAAAGTAAACGGCAACCAAACCGTCAATGGAAAAACGTTTGAGGCCGAAAGCAGCTATGTAATTCCATTCAATCAACCACAGTACCGCCTTATCAAATCAATGGTGGAGAAACGGCTTCAGTTTAAAGACAGTCTATTTTATGATATCAGCAGTTGGACGCTACCCTTGGCATATGGTCTAGACTATGAAGAGTTAAAAACACCCATTTTGCTTGGAGAAAAAATCACCGAACTGAAAATGCCCCAAGGAAAAATCATTGGCACAGGAAAATATGCGTATGTCATTGAGCCTTTTAGCTACTATTCGCCCCGCGCTACCTACAGGTTACTGAATAAAAACGTGCGAGTAAAAGTAGCTACCGATCCCTTTTTCGCGGATGGGCGAAAATTTGAACGGGGAACGTTATTGATTCATGTCGAAAATCAAGAAAAAGTTTCGCCCGAGCAGCTACAGCAATTCATGAAAGAAATTGCTGATCAAGACGGGTTGGATGTTTTTGCATTGAGCACGGGGCTCGATTATCGTGGAGTGAGTTTAGGCAGCCCCACTTTTTTGACGTTGAAAAAACCCGAGATTGCAATGTTGGTAGATGGCAACGTATCACCAACAGATGCGGGCGAATTGTGGCATTTGCTCGACACGCGTTATCAAATTCCGGTGACGTTACTTCCTGTTTCTGTTTTTAACTCCACCAATATCAGCCGATACAACACGATTATTTTTCCGGAGGGAAGCTATGGTATCGTGTCGGATGCGACTAAAGAAAAACTAAAAACCTGGACACAGGCCGGAGGGCTACTCATTGGCTTTGAGTCAGCGATCAATTGGTTCAATACAGCAGGCCTGGCAAAATTTGAAGCCAAAAAAGAGGACGACCTGCCTACCGGACAGGCAGGAAAAGCAACGAAAGATGTGCAGAAGGCAAAGCCCTATGCCGACATTGAGGAAAATAGAGGCGCTCAAGAAACCAGTGGAGCGATTTTCGAAGCGGATGCTGACTTGACGAATCCATTGCTTTACGGTTACACGAGTTCTAAGATTGCACTCTTCAAACCCAACAACCTTTTCATGCAAAAAGCAACTGGGGCCTACGCTAACCCACTCTCTTATGGAAACGCTCCGCTATTGAGCGGGTATATTTCGAAACCAAATTATGCCAAGCTCAAAAATTCTTCGTGTCTTGGAGTTGCTGCGCTAGGCCGTGGCCGGGTGATCGGCTTTACTGACAACCTGGCCTTTCGCGCATTCTGGTTTGGGACTAATAAGATGGTGATGAATGCTATCTTTTATGGACCGTTGTTGAATGCAGAAGTGGGGAGATAAATGGTAAGCGGTATTCGGTGCGAGGTATTGGGTAAGCGGTAGGCGGTAAGCGGTGGCGGTGGCGGTAGGCGGTAAAAAGTAAAATAGTTTTTAACAAAAACGTAAAAGTGATGGAGTATGTCGAAAGTTTTCGAGACTTAGAGGTTTACAGATTTTCGAGATTGTTGTCAAAAGATATTTTCGAAGTGACGAAAAGTTTTCCCAAGGAGGAGATGTATTCGTTAACTGATCAGGTTAGGCGGTCTTCCAGATCGGTAGGCGCTCAAATTGCAGAAGCTTGGGGCAAAAGAAGATACGAGAAACACTTCATCAGCAAACTAACAGATGGCGATGGTGAGCAGCTTGAAACGCAGCATTGGATTGAGTTAGCAGTAGACTGTGGCTATCTACAAAAAAAGCAGGCAGACGATTTATTGACCCGTTGTTTTTCTATCGGCAAAATGATCGGGTCTATGATTGCAAAATCCTCCTCGTTTTGCAAACCCGACCACTGACACCGATCACCGCCTACCGAAAACCTGATACTATAGCGGTTGCCAAAAAATCGCTAGCTTTGTAAAACCCTCAACGAGTGCTGCGAAAATTTTTTCAGCTCGACAAGAACTATCTCTTGGAAAAAGCCCAATTGGAGCTCAAGGATCAACTACTCTTTCAACTTTTTGATTTGGTTATTCAAACCTATGAACAACAGCAAAATCCTTTGGGCTTGGCCGATGATTTCAGTTTGAAGATCAAGAACTACAAGTTGTTGAATCTCGAACCGCTAGAGGACTTCTATTATAAACTCGCAGGTGTTTATCGTTTCAAATGGGGAACTAATCAATTAGAATTTCTGTGGGATGGCACCGACCATCAGGAAAAATACAAGTCAGATTGGAAACATTTTTTCAATAACCAAATTCTCCTTTTCTGCCGGCAAAGTTTATTTGTCCAAGCAGTGCTGGATCTCACTGTTTTTTTGCCTGAAAACCGACCTTCTGATCTGGCCGAGAATAGAATGAACCACTTCATGCTACAACACTTTGAAGTGAAATTTCATAAGAGCAAAGGGCTGGTGGCAATGAAAGTGGCGTAACATGCCAAAAACCAATAACCTTCGACTATTAAGGTTTATACTAGCCAGTTCGCTTTCGGATCAAGGTTAGTGTTTATAACCGCAAAAACATCAATCACCTGATCTGTTTCATTGACCTCATAATGGATCATATATGGAAACCTTTTTACTAAAAGGCATCTGAACTTATCGTATCTAACTTGATAATAGGGGTTTCTGACAAGGACGTCAAATGCGTGGAAAACAGCATTGTTGAACTGTACCCCTAATCCTACTTGAATCTCTTCGTAATAATCAAACCCTTGTTGGATGTCATTCAAAGCACGTTCTTCAATTCTGATTTTGAATGAAATCATTCATTACTGAATTTTGAATCGATGCTTTACCTCATCCCAGTTTTTTAAAGAATCGAGTGTTGCCTTGGCTTTTCTCTCACGCACTAGATTTTTATGTTCTTCTGGAATGACTGGAGATTCGTCAATAGAAATAAACTCCAAATTGTTTAATAATTCAACCAGAAAGTCATATTTTTCATCGGATACAGAAACGGTTAGCTGCTTCATAAGGCCTTTTGTTTATATGCAATATAACCAAAGTCACGAATTCTTAAGAAGGTTCAACAAGAAGAAGGCGCTGTTGGGGCGTGGGTTGCCTAACCGAAATCGGTTATTTAATAAGCCAGTAATCACCCACCCATAAAAAATTCTATATTTGACTACCAACCCTTTATTTCTATGAGAAAACTATTCATCATCAGCAGCATTCTTGTTTCTGCCATTTTTATCGTCTGGTCCTTTTTTTGGATCGATACCTTACTCGCATTCGTAATTATCATTCCTATAATTTATATGGGAGTCGTAGACATGATCCAGACAAAACAGTCGATCAGGCGCAATTTTCCTGTGTTGGGCAGGTTGCGTTACGTATTTGAAGATCTTAGGCCAAAAATTCAACAGTACTTTGTCGAAAGCGATACTGATGGCGCGCCTATCAACCGCAATGAAAGATCGGTGATTTATCAACGGGCAAAAAAACAAACCGATACCATTCCGTTTGGTACGCAACTGGACGTTTATGCGGAAGGCTATGAGTGGATCACCCACTCCATCGCTCCCAAAGATTTTCACAAGATGGATCACAGTCCCCGTATTCGTTTTGGTGGCAAGGAATGTTCGCAGCCTTATGACATGAGTGTATTAAATGTGTCTGCCATGAGCTTTGGCTCACTCAGTAAGAATGCCGTTCTATCATTGAATGCCGGGGCAAAAATCGGTGGTTTTGCCCACAACACAGGTGAGGGGGGATTGAGTCCTTATCACTTGGACCCAGGGGGAGATGTTATTTGGCAGATTGGAACCGGCTACTTTGGTGCCCGCACGGAAGATGGCAATTTTTCGGGAGAGGCTTTTAAAGCAAATGCAACAAAGCCCAATGTAAAAATGGTAGAAATTAAATTGTCGCAGGGTGCTAAGCCGGGGCACGGTGGAATATTACCTGCATCTAAAAACACGCCTGAGATTGCAGCTATTCGCCATGTGAAGGCAGGCACAACGGTCTTTTCACCTCCCTTCCATAGTGCCTTTTCAACACCTAAAGAATTAATCCTGTTTGTAAAAAAATTGAGGGAACTGTCTGGAGGTAAACCGGTTGGTTTTAAACTGTGCATTGGCCGCAAAAGCGAGTTCTTATCTATCTGCAAGGCGATGGTTGACTTAAAAACCTATCCCGATTTCATTACAGTGGATGGCGGTGAAGGTGGCACTGGTGCGGCTCCACCTGAATTCTCCAATTCTGTGGGGATGCCCCTGCTGGATGCACTCGCGTTTGTCGACAATGCGCTTCGCGGTTTTGGTATCCGCAATGAAATGAAACTCATCGCCTCTGGAAAAATACTAAGTGGCTTCCACATGGTGCGCGCGATGGCTTTGGGCGCGGACGCATGCAATACCGCTCGCGCCATGATGATGGCGCTCGGCTGCATCCAGGCATTGGAATGCAACAAAAATACATGCCCCACTGGTGTGGCCACACAAGATCCATATTTTATGAAAGGCCTAGTGGTAGAAGACAAGAAAACCAGAGTTGCAAACTACCATAAAAATACGGTTGAAAGCTTTGTGGAACTGATTGGCGCAGCCGGCATAGACCATCCGGATAAAATCAACCGCACCCATGTGTACCGCAGAGTATTCATGAACATGGTAAAAACGTATGAGGAAATTTACCCTACCCTGCCAGAAGGTTGCTTGTTAGAAGGTGGCGATACACCATTTGATTATGAAGACTATATGAAGAGAGCGAGCGCGGAGAGTTTTGAGGTGGTGGGGTAAATTGATATTTTTGAATAATGCATGAGTCTATCACAAAGTTGCCAAAAACCGTCATGGAGGTTTATAAGATGCTCCCCGAGGGCACGCTCGCAGAACTGATTGATGGAATCCTTTATATGAGCCCTTCTCCCATTGATTCCCACCAACGTGCAGTTACCCGGTTAGTGGGGCAGATGTATCTTTTTGTTGAAAAAAATGACTTGGGCGAAATATTCACCGCGCCTTTTGATGTCTATCTTGATGAGCATTCTAATGCGGTGCAACCTGATATCCTTTTCATTGCGAAAGAAAATCTTAACATTGTTAGAAGCCATGTTCATGGGGTGCCTGATCTGATTATTGAAATACTCTCTGAAGGCAATTCAGAACACGACATGGTTAGAAAAAGAAATTTATACGAAAAGTCTGGCGTCAAAGAATACTGGATTATTCATCCGACAACGAAAGCAGTGATAGGGTATCAATTGCGAGGAGCCTCTTTCAACGAATTGGAGACGACACGTGGAAAAATTAACTCACAACTGCTCAACCACACATTCAGTTTTTAGCCTAAACAAACATCGTCCACAAAAACATAGTAGAAATTTTTGTGGAACTTATAGGCGCTGCGGGCATCGACCGTCCCGACAAAACCAAAACCTTTGAAGAAATCCACCCAACCATCCCAGAAGGTTGCGTGTTAGAAGGTGGCGATACATCCTTTGATTATGACGATTACATGAAAAGGGCTAGTGTGGAATTTGAGGTGGCGGGGTAAATTGGTGTTTTTGAGTATGCGGGAATCTATTTCTAGGTTGCCAAAAACAGAATAAACATTTCGCTCGGTCGAGGCGCACCACCACGTATCGATTTTAGCAACCTTGCCCTTTATCTATTATTTACTAATTTTAGCCGATGTCTTCGAGTTCGGTATCGATCAAAATTCCTAAAGAAGAGCAACTATCTGACGAGTGGCTCTTCGAATTTTGTATGGCAAATAAAGAGCTGAGAATTGAGCGTGATCCTGATGGAAAATTATTGATTTTGGCGCCTGTTGGTTTGCTCGGATCATCTTACAATAATACGGTAGCTTCGCTGCTTTGGGTATGGAATCAAAAGTCGAAAAAAGGTATCACCTTTGATTCCTCTGCTGGTTTTCGGTTGCCCAATAAAGCAATGCGCTCGCCCGATGCTGCTTGGATTAGTAACGAGAGATGGAAGAATCTTGGCTCAAAAGAGAAAAGGAGAATAGCTTCCATAACGCCCGATTTCGTAATTGAGTTGAGGTCGGAATCGGATTCTTTGGCTGAGTTAAAAATGAAAATGAAGGAGTGGATTCAAAATGGGTGCAAACTTGCTTGGCTTATAGACCCTATTGATCAAAGGGCTTATATCTATCGTTCTAGTAATACAGTTGATGAAATCCGGTCGTTTGATCAGGTGCTCAAGGCAAAGGAAATTATTGCAGGTTTTTCAATTGATCTCTCCCTTTTGAAATAGCAAATAAAATTGACTTCGCCTACCGACAGCCGAGCCAAAACGTAAAAGCATTTTTGATTTCGTGCTTGCGCAATAAACTAATCACATCCGACAATTTCTTTTTCGTTCCTCGCAGCGTCTCCGCCTCGGGACTCTGCACCCCGTCCGCCTGTGTTTGCGCAGAGTCCCCGAAACGGGAGACTCTGCGAAGAAAAACTTGGAGGACACACTTCATTCCTCGCAGCGTCTCCGCCTCGGGACTCTGCACCCCGTCCGCCTGTGTTTGCGCAGAGTCCCCGAAACGGGAGACTCTGCGAAGAAAAAAGCCTTGACCGATTTCTCGGTCAAGGCTCTCTTGATATGCTCTAATAGTTGATTAATTATCAATCCAAAGCCTTGGCGTTTGTAGGCTTGGACTTTGCGTGGGGATATTAGCAGCATTGAACAATCTTTCAGAAATTGGATACGGCAATCTCCGCGGAACATCTCCGTTAGGGTTTGCTTCGTTCTTGATCACTGTTGCTGGTGGAGTCAACGCAGGTACACCTGTTCTTCTATAATCAACCCACGACTCTGATTGCGTAAATAGAGCGATGTACTTCTGAGTCAATATTTGCCCCAATTGCTGTGTCTGCGTTCCAGACAACGTACCATTTGCTGCTAAGTATGCTGAGTTTGAAGCGCCAGTCACATCTACGATAGACGCATCAATTGCTGCCTGAAAGGCCGCCTGAGCTCCAGCTCCACCTGTGCGAACAAGAGCTTCCGCTTCGATAAATTTAACTTCGGCAAAAGAAATAATAGGTACAGGTGAATCAATTGAAGAGTACTTCAAGCCCACAAAAGGACCAGACGCTCTTTGGTCAACATAACCACCCTTTCTTGGGTCCGTAAAGGAATCTAATATTGCAATGAAGCTAGCACTTACTCGGACATCGGGACGTTGTCTATTTAATTGATACCAAGGGTTGGAATCTGTTTGATTTATGCCAAACACCATCTGCGCTTGTTGCTCAACACTTGTGATTCCTTTGGCCGCTGAAAGAGCCGACAACGCGCTTGCCGCTGCCGATGGATTGGATTTAGTCTGGTGAATAAAATACCTCGCTTTTAATGAATAGGCAGCTCTAATCCAGAACTCTAGTTCGCCTCCATAGATCAAATCATCATCGGCCGGCTGAATGCCCGTAGGTGAACTTAGATCAGAGATTGCCTCATCAAGCAGTCCTTGGATGGATCCGTAAACGGCTTGTTGCGTATCAAATTTCGGAGTGATGTTTGCGACCGAACCTTTAAACGCATCGGTGTAAGGTATGTCACCCCAATAGGATGTCATCGTTCCCAACGATGTGGCAAGAAGGACTTTTGCAATACCTGCATAATACTTACCCCCTGTCTGCTTGTCCGCCTTTTCAATAATTTGACGGAATGTAATCATAGTAGTTGCATACATATCTCTCCAGAGTCCATCACAATCTGATTCAGTATAGTTGTAATTACTGAAATCCTGAGGCTGCGCAATAACGCCTGTCAGATGGTTAGTAAACATTCCTATGTTCCATGAGCCCCTACCTCCAATATTATAGGCAAGGGAAGCCTGAGCCGACGGCAACATAAGAGCCAGGGGAACAGTATTTGGATTAGGATTATTAGGGTCAACATTTAGGCTTCCAAAATCACAGGATGTGATCAGTATGGAAAGCAGTAAAATCGGATATATCTTCTTCATAAGTAGAATATTTAAAATGTAACGGTCAGATTAAAACCATAGCTCTTCGTATTTGGCATGTTGAAATAATCTTCACCAAAGTCGTTGGAGGCACCGGTAAGATTCGTCTCGGGATCAATACCGCTATAGTTTGTACTTAAGAATAAGTTGCGACCCGTTAGAGCCAGTGAAGCAGTCTTGATGAATTTTGTTTTTTGCAGCAGCGTGGCCGGGAAAGCATAAGACAAACTAACTTCTCTCAAGCGAACCCATGACCCATCTTCAATGTTCAGTTCGTCAAGGCCAGTGAATGCATAATTTCTATTATAGGCCTGCCCGCCAAGTGCTATAGGTACATTGTTTGGGGTGCCATCTGCAAATACAGAATTGGGGAAAATTGTTGTGGTGGTTCTATCCTCTGTAGCTTTGCTCGTCCCAAAACCTCTCAACACCCCTTTTGTTCCGTTCCATACCTGACCACCTTGTCTGATATCTAATAGAGCTGAGAGCGTAAGACCTTTGAAGCTAAACGAGTTGCGAATGCCCGCTTGCCAATCAGGAATCGGTGAACCGAGAGGTCCGTCCGTTGCCGATTGTATTGGTATTCCGTTAGCACCAACTACAACTTGACCAGCTGCATTTCTCTGATATTTTGTACCATAGAAAGTGGGGAACGCTTTTCCTTTTACAGCAAAGTTGACGAATCCGTTAAAGCCAGCCTGCGTACGATCTAAGGCACCAAACAATTCTTTCACCTCGGCTCTATATTGAGTAAAATTGACTGAGGCGTCCCAAGTAAATCCATTGGTCAACTGTAATATTTTTCCTGACAGTACCAATTCATGGCCGGACCGCATAATAGATCCCGTATTGACAATCGTCTGATAATAACCGGAAGCACCTGCAATTTGAGCCGGGAGAATCTGATCTTTATTTTCCGTAGAGAAATACGTGTAGTCTAATGATAGCCGTCCATCGAACAGCGTAACATCAGTACCAATTTCGATCGTTGTGGTCAATTCCGGACGCAGGTTGGCATTACCTAAAACCCCATTTGATACGAATGCATTTTGTCCTTTTATTGGAGCAGTCAACCCATCTGTCCAGCCATCAGCAAATCTAAATGGCGCAAAGTAATTGTCCGTTGAATAGATTGGGGCATCATTCCCCACAGTGCCATATGATCCTCTTATTTTCCAATACGTAAGTTGCTTGATGTCCTTCAGAAATGCTTGGGTAAGATCAACCCCTAAGCTCGCACTTGGATAGAATATCGCATTGTTCGCTTTTGGCAAGGTTGATGACCAATCGTTACGCGCAGAAAAATTCAAAAAAATCATTTCCTTCCAGGTAAGGCGGGCCTCTCCATAGGCTCCATGTATTTGTCTTCTGGTAGTAAAGTTCCTGGGAATCGTAGTGGAGTAGTTTGATGGATCAAAGAATCCGGGAATGGTAGCAGTAGTAGATGTCTGCTGATTGCGATTGGCGCTCCAATCCGAAAAAATTGTAGCCCACAGTAGCGAATAAATTCAGCGATGATCCTAAATCTTTATCAACGTTGATGAAAATATCATGATTGACTTGTTGATTGGAGATTTGATCTGTCGTGGATTGGCCTGATAGATTTGTTTTTGAGCCAATGTCAAATGATTCCTTTCTGAAATCCGTAAAAAAGTCAATGCCACTTCTGGCTGTTAACTTCAACCATGGCTGTATGGTATACACAAAATTGATGTTACCAATTGTTCTATCCACTTTGTCGCGGTAGGGAGAGTTGTTGATCGTCCAGTAAGGATTATCATAATTGAAACGATAGCTTCTTTGATAGTTGTCTTCATCTGTTGGCGATACATTTGCATATCTGTACGAATCTGGGTTGTTGGCAGGATCGCTCAAGCCATTGGTATTGTCAAATGTTGGAGGTGTGCGTAAAATTCCAAGCATGAGACCTGACAAGTTTGAACCTTGTTGTATTCTTCGTCCTCCGGATTGAGAATAAGTTACCCCCGCACCTACCATCAATTTTTCAGAAATTGCTGTTTCTGCATTGAGCTTGAATGTATACCGTTCAAAGTCACTCAACGGCACAATACCTGTTTGCTTCAAATAACCAGCACTGGCAAAGATTGTCGATTTATCAGAGCCAGCTGAGGCGCTGATATAATTGTCTTGTGTTAAACCGCGCTGATAGAATGTTCCGGTGTTATCATATGCTCTGGCAACGAGCCAGCGGGAGCTGATGCTGCATCAACTAGTCTACCATTTCTGTCATAGGGATAGGCCGGATCTGCTACAAAGCGAAGTGAAGATATTGCTGGTCCCCATGCAGTTCCCTCGCCAGTGGAAGGATCAGCATAAACTCCATTCCTGCCTTGAGCCCAAGACAATTGCATTTCTGGTAATTTATTAACTTCATCAATAGTAGTAGTATTACTAAACGTAATGGTCGCCTTTTGTTTGTTCTTACCCTTCTTTGTAGTAACAATAACAACCCCATTGGAACCTCTGATTCCGTATTGAACCGTAGCCGCAGGGCCTTTCAATATTGTCATACTCTCCACATCATTCGGATTGATATCGATCAATCGATTTGATTCGTTCACACCGGCAACACCATTGTTGGTGGAGCTGTTGTCAACGGGAATACCATCGATTACGAAAAGAGGATCGTTGCTTCTTGAAATGGACGAGCCCCCGCGAATACGTATTTGTGCAGAAGCACCGGGCGTACCTGCACTGCTCACTACTGAAACGCCTGCTGATTTTGAGTTAATCGCATTTAACAAGTTTGTTTGGCGAGACTCAATCAAATCATTAGCATTAACAGTCTGGATGGCATAGCCCAAGGCTCTTTTGTTCTGCTCAACACCCCCGGCAGTTACAACTACTTCAGACAGTTGAGTAATATCCAATCCAAGCTGGACATCCACGACTGTTCTATCCCCTATTTCAATCTCAGCGGTCTTTAAACCGATAAAAGAGAAAACAAGGCTACCACCAGAGTTAGGAACAGAAAGCGAATACTTTCCATCTGAATCCGTAACAGATCCACTGGTAGTACCTTTAACGATCACATTCACACCAGGCAAGGCCGATCCGTCTTCCGAGGATGAGACCCTACCTGTAATCACCCGTTCTTGCGCCCAGGCACTGAGCACAAAAACGAATGAGAAGCACAACAGTAAAAACTTCTTCATACGTTTTGGTTTAGGTTAAACATTTAAGTTCTCCAAATTAAGGCATTATTAACATATGTTAAATACCGGAAGCTGACTTTTTTCCAAAATTTAATATTGCTGGTGGAAAAAATTCGGAATAAAAGTATTACTTTCAAAAAATAACGATCATTGCTATCGTTTGTTTGCCTCAGACATGTGATTTTTGGGCACAAAAAAAGGTCAACCAAAACGGAATACCCTTTTTCAACTATTTGTAAATTTCTTTATGCTCCGGCCACCACCGAAACGAACGACTTATTTTCCTTTCCTTTTTTAAAAACCACAGTACCAGGAATCAATGCGAAAAGCGTATGATCTTTTCCCATGCCGACATTTCTGCCGGGGTGATGCTTTGTGCCGCGCTGGCGAACGATAATATTGCCGCCAATCACTTTCTGGCCACCAAAAGCTTTTATACCTAAGCGTTTGCTTTCCGACTCGCGACCGTTTTTTACTTTACCTTCCCCTTTTTTATGTGCCATAATTTAATTCGTTGATTTGCTTATTTGTTGATTTGCTTATTTGTTAAACGTGTGATTCATCGAATTACCGAATCATCGAATCAATTTCATTATCCAATGCTTTCAATTTGAACTTTCGTGAATTGTTCACGGTGTCCGTTTCTTTTAGCGTATCCTTTCCTGCGCTTCTTTTTGAACACGATTACCTTATCACCTTTTACGTGCTCCAATATCTTACCAGATACCTTCACTCCAGTTACAGTAGGGGCGCCAACTTCTATTGAACCACCATTATCAGTTAGAAGGACTTTATCGAATGACACGGTCGTGCCAGCTTCGCCTTCCATCTTTGGTGCATAGATATATTGATCTTTAGCCACTTTGAACTGCTTTCCTGCGATGTCTACAATTGCGTACATGCTTGTTATTTTTAAAAATGGATCGCAAAGATAACGCTAGTTGCTCGAAAAACAAACGATTCTGATAAAATACCCAAATCCCGCTCAAAAATGGGCTTTTAGCCAAAATAAATCTCTCACTTAATACCTAATTTCACTCGATTGTACAACAATTTCCACACTATTAAACTTTTAACTTTTTTTTATTTAACTGATGTTACGCAAAATTGAGTTTGAGTTGAGTTCCAGCTTTTAGTTTTTTGAGTTCAGTTAGGGCTTTTTCCATAGCCTTTGTGTACAGGATTGCTTTCATGGCAAAAT
>VYLR01000037.1_pt1:37500-136632 | contig 136632 bp, 116 predicted proteins | sample 5114291 | NCBI WGS metagenome assembly VYLR01 (sample SAMN12291774, study PRJNA351875) | freshwater metagenome | isolation source: freshwater lake | place: USA: Michigan, Lansing Lake | collected 2013-08-14 | reverse complement strand
CCTTCCCAAACGAACTGATCTGGTAATCGGTCAGAATATCCAAGATGTGTTTGTCCATGGCTCAAGTTACTATTTTCCACAAACTCTCAGTAGCTTCGTGCGTAACATCAGTTACTATAATATTCTATCTACCCCTGCCGGCAACAACGAAAATCAATTTGAAAAGTATGGCATCGGAACTAATTCAAGTACAGCTGCCCTGGGCATCAACTTCAACCTATTGTACGACAACCGCAAAAACTCAATTAACCCAACTGACGGCTGGTATGCTGCTTTTATTTATCGGGTTAATCCGTTGACCACCAATGCCCAATGGACTTCTGTTTATTTCGATGCGCGAAGGTATTTTCGACTGCCATCTATTAAACGAAAAATCATGGCGCTGTCCGCCTTTTATTGGGGTACAGACGGGAAAGTACCTTACCTCAACTTGCCTGGCACACAATTGGAATTCACTGGACGTTCAGGGCGTGGTTATTCTGTCCGTCGCTTTCGCGGAAAACAAATGCTCTACTTAGAGGGCGAATACCGATTTGATATTTCTAAAAACGGATTGTGGGGAGGTGTTCTTTTTCTAAATGCACAATCCTTATCTGATAGCGATAACAATTTCACGGCTATCAATCCGGCAGGCGGTTTTGGTGCACGAATAAAATTTAACAAAACATCGGAAACAAACCTTACACTCGACTTTGGTTTTGGCAAAGACTCCTTTGGTTTTTACATTGGCCTTGGCGAGTTTTTCTAACTAAGAATCTATTTTGCCACTTCAAAATAAAGAAAGCTGCTGATCTTTACTTTTAAAGAGCTGAGTGCTCCTTACCGCACCGTTAGCAGCCACAATTTGATAAACCTCCGTGGCAGAAGTTCGCGGTGCCACAATTACCTGAGTGCTACCCGCTACGCTTGAAAACAAACCTTCCACAATCTCGGGCCTATTGTTATTCTTTGAAAGATGTGAAAGGAACAAGTGACTCATAAAAAGTGGCCGATGCTTTAAAAATAATTGCAAGGCTTCTTTATTGGATAAATGTCCAACTCCTCCACGAATTCTGTTTTTTAAATGCTGTGGGTATCCTCCGTTCTCCAACATCTCTTCATCGTAGTTCGATTCCAGAAAGGCGGCATGGCATAACTGAAAACCTTTTGTCAAATGCTCGCATACTCTCCCAGAATCTGTGAATACTCCGACATTTACTCCACCGTGAGAAACAATAAAACTATGTGGATCGTTGGCGTCATGCAATTTCGGAAGCGCCACAACTGCCAAATCACCCACGTACACTGGCTCGTAAGCTGTAAAATGAACAGCCAAACTTTCAGTCCACTCTAATGACTGATTTTTTCGTGTGGCTGATGTAATGTAGATGGGAATCTTGAACTTCTTGACAATCTTGTGCAGTCCGTTAATATGGTCAGAATGCTCATGCGTGATAAATATCGCTTTCACTTTCTGCATCGAAAGCTCGAGCTGCTTCATCCGTTGCTCCGTCTCTCTACACGAAATACCAGCATCTATCAGCACCGCTTCGTGTTTATTGCCAATGTAATAGCAATTACCGTTACTGCCTGAATTTAGTGAAGCTACCTGAAGTGACATTCTTCGAAGATACAGTTTTCGTAGAAACTTACTTCTTAAATTTATTCATCAGGGCTGCCATCTTCTCTTCCATGCTTACCTCGCGCACTGGTTCTTTTGGTTTTGGCTTAGTCAATCCTTCGGACTTCATCGACTGATGATTACCCTCCTTTTTCGGAGACGCGTTAAACGGATCACTCTTCAACGATAATGCTATTCGCTTTCGCTGAACATCCACCTCCATCACCGTTACTTTTACTTTTTGTTGTACCGCCACCACTTGGTTTGGATCTTTCACGAAGCGATCTGACAAATGACTAACATGTACGAGCCCATCTTGATGAACACCCACATCAACGAACGCTCCAAAGTTAGTGACATTGGTAACGATTCCCGGCAACACCATTCCTACTTTAAGGTCTTTCACTTCGTTTACACCTTCTTGAAAAGCAAAGGCCTCAAACTTCTCGCGCGGGTCACGCCCCGGTTTTTCCAATTCAGCAAGAATATCATTGAGTGTCGGGAGACCAACTGAATCACTCACGTACTTTTTCAAATCCAACTTCTTTCGAAGATCACTGCTTGTCATTAAGTCACCAATCGTACATCCTAAATCGGTGGCAAATCTTTCTACCAATGCATACCTCTCGGGATGAACAGCACTTTTGTCCAATGGATTTTTTGCATCGCGGATACGCAAAAAACCAGCACATTGTTCAAACGCTTTCTCACCCAGGCGCGGTATCTGATGCAATTCTTTCCTTTCTTTAAATGGGCCATGTTGATTTCGATACTCAACAATACTTTTCGCCAATTGCGGACCAAGCCCGGATACGTAAGAAAGCAATTCCTTACTTGCTGTGTTCACCTCCACACCTACCGAGTTTACGCAACTCATCACCACATCGTCCAAACCAGCTTTTAATTTTCCTTGATCTACATCATGCTGATATTGGCCCACACCAATAGACTTAGGATCAATCTTTACCAACTCGGCAAGCGGATCCGTGAGTCTTCTTCCGATAGAGACTGCACCGCGCACGGTGAGATCGTGATTGGGAAATTCTTCGCGCGCCACTTCAGAAGCGGAGTAAACCGAAGCCCCACTTTCATTTACCATCACTACCATGATCTCGCTCGGTAAGCCTATTGATTTCACGAAACTTTCTGTCTCTCGACTAGCTGTTCCATTTCCAATGGCGATGGCCTCTATCTTAAATCGATCGCAAAGGCCCAATACAATTGTAGCCGCCTGCGTGGTTTGGCGCTGTGGTTCAAGCGGATAAATCACTGTATCAAAAAGCAACTCGCCTTGAGCACCCAGACAAACCAGTTTAATTCCACTTCTAAAACCCGGATCCAAAGCAAGCACTCGTTTTTGGCCTAGCGGTGAGGCGAGCAACAATTTTTTTAGATTGGCTGAAAACACTTTAATAGCTTCTGCATCTGCCTGCATTTTCGTTTCCAGTCGCAGCTCACTTTCCAACGTGGGCTTTAACAGTCTTTTGTAGCTGTCCTTAATGGCCAGTTTAACTTGTTCACCAGCCGAAGTATTCGTTTTTACAAATTGATTTTCTAAATGTTGGATGACCAATTCTTCGGTGGGCGCTATGTCTAACATTACAAAACCTTCTTTCTCAGCTCTGCGCATGGCCAACAGACGATGGGATGGCGTTTTCTTGATCGGTTCCTTCCAATCAAAATAGTCTTTGAATTTCTGTGCCTCTTCGCTTTCGGCTTTTGATTTTATGACGGTAGCGTGTATGCTGCCATCTTGCCAAAAAAGATCACGAACATTTTTTCTAGCCTCGGGATTTTCGCTAATCCATTCGGCCATAATATCCCGGGCTCCATCAAGCGCTTCCTGCTGGTTGACTACACCCAGTTCTAGATTGATAAACTGCGAAGCCAATTCCTCGATGTTGATTACTTTTTGCTCAAAGATCTGATTGGCCAAAGGCTCTAATCCTCTTTCCTTTGCTGCAGTAGCCTTTGTCTTTCGTTTTGGCTTGTAGGGTAAATAGATGTCTTCTACCTCAGCGAGTGTTTGTGCCTGCTCAATGGCCTTGATAAGTGCGGGCGTGAGTTTCTCTTGTTTTTCGATTGATTTTAAAAAAGCCTCTTTCCGTTTATCTAACTCAGTAAGCTGTTCGTGCCGATCACGAATCGCAGCCAACTGCACTTCATCCAGGCTGCCCGTTTGTTCTTTTCTGTAGCGTGCCATAAATGGAATGGTAGCACCTTCTGCGAGCAGTGCTATCACTACCTCTACTTGGTTGGGAGAAATACTTAACTCTGTTGCAATTTGTAGACTGTTTTTTTCCATGAAAGGTGAAAGTATTTTTAAAAATGAAATAGGGTTGCAAAAATAACGAAGGAACGGGAAGAGCAAAGTCCTGTTAAAGGGAAAGGCAAAATAGTTGAACTGGGAACGCCCACTTGGAGGCGAGATAAAACAAATCTAAAAGCAAATCATCCCGATTGTAAACATCGGAACAATCTGTGAAAGAACACAATATAATACGGTTTCAACCCGCCTTTTTCGTTGTTCAATAGCATTTTTTTGAAAGCCCGAATTGGCCTTTATTCTTTTACCGCCAGTGTGATGAAGCACATAAAATGAAGTAAAAAATCAAAAAGAATTAATGCAATGAAAAACGTAGTATGCTTTCTGCTTTTCCTGATGCTGGAAACCGTGTACCCTCCGTTTGCGTGGGCGCAAGGCAGTGTTACAATCAGTGGCTATGTGCGCGATCGCGCCTCGGGCGAAGCACTTATAGGTGCCACAGTGCAAGTAACCGGAACCTCTGTAGGCGTTGCCACCAATGCGTATGGCTTTTACGCGCTGTCGCTAACACCAGGTCGCTATTCGCTTTCTATTATGTATGTGGGGTACAAGCCATTGTCGATTACAAAAGACGTTGCTGCCAACGAAACGCTTCAGGTTGAGTTGGAAGAAAACTCAGAAGAACTTGATGAAATTGTCATTTCAGCTGAAGGCGGAAACTCGAATGTGGTAAGTACTCAAATGAGTATCGCCAAAATAGATCCAAAGTTGGTGAAGCAAATTCCAGCTGTGTTAGGCGAACCTGATTTGATCCGTGCTCTTCAGCTTTTGCCCGGTGTGACCGCAGTGGCCGATGGCGCTGCGGGTTTCAATGTGCGGGGCGGCAGCGCAGATCAAAATCTGATTTTGCTTGACGAAGCCACCGTGTACAATTCATCGCACTTACTTGGATTGTTTTCCGTTGCCAATCCAGATGCTATAAAAAGTGTGACGCTCTATAAAGGAGGCATCCCGGCTCGCTACGGTGGCCGACTAAGCAGTGTGATGGACATTCGCCAACGCGAGGGTAACTCAAAGGAGTTTAATGGTGAAGCTGGCATCGGTCTTATTTCGGCACGCCTGTTGGCGGAAGGCCCTATTGTAAAAGACAAAAGCTCGTTCATGGTGGCCGGGAGAAGATCGTATGGTGATTTGTTTTTGCCTTTGATTGATAACAAAAGCACGGCTTATTTCTATGATCTGAACGCCAAAGTAAACTACAATATCAACGAGCGCAATCAACTGTTTCTATCAGGTTATATTGGGCGCGACCAGTTTTCACTCGGTAGCATCTTTAACAGCACATGGGGCAATACGGCTGCCACACTTCGTTGGAATCACCTCTTCTCTCAAAAACTGTTTGCCAATTTTTCTGCTGTTTATTCAAACTACGACTATTCGCTCGACCAGCTTACCACCGGAGCTCAATACAACTGGATCTCGCGCATCATCAGCCGTGACGCTAAAGCCGATTTTTCCTACAACCTCGGAACCAAAACTAATTTGGCGTTTGGTGGGGAATGGAAGAACTACGAGTTCAGGCCGGGTGACATCACCCCGATTAAGGGTTCTACCGTAAAACCACGAACATTGGATAACAAGTATGCTATCGAAACAGGTGCCTATTTTTCCATTGAGCATGTCATGGGGCCCGTTACCATCAACGCGGGCATTCGACATTCTTCATTTGCACGCAAAGGCCCACAGACGTTACCCGTGTACGAAAATAATCAACCGGTGGTGTACGATGTCCAGATCGGCCGTTATGAAAATGGTGTAGTGGTAGGGTCAACGTCTCGTACTTCTTCACAGCGAATCAACACCTACAGTAACTGGGAGCCGCGGCTTGCCTTAACGGCTATTACATCTTCATCGAGTTCCATCAAGGCCAGCTACAACCGTATGTATCAATACCTGCATTTAATTTCGAATACCACCGCGCCCCAACCCACCGACCTGTGGGTGCCCAGCGGTAATTTTATTGAACCGCAAATGGTAGACCAGTATGCCATTGGCTTTTTTAAGAACCTGAATGGCAACAAATATGAAGCCTCTATAGAAGGTTTCTATAAAGACATGAACAATCTGGTAGACTATGTGGATGGTGCTGATTTGATTACGAACAACACCATCGAAACGGAACTGCTTCGCGGCATTGGCCGTGGCTATGGATTAGAGTTTTTGATTAGAAAGAAAAACGGACCGCTGACGGGCTGGGTTAGCTACACACTATCAAAAGCAGAACGCAGGGTGAAGGGGATTACCGAATCTGATCCCGGTATCAACGGTGGACAGTGGTACAACGCCAATTTTGATAAGCCGCATAACCTTTCGGTGGTGGGTAGTTATCAAATCAATAAGCGTTGGAGTCTGTCGTCTAATTTTGTCATCACATCAGGCATTCCCGGCACTTTCCCCGTTGGGCGGTACGAGTATGCAGGGCTGGTGGTGCCGCAATTTGGTTTTCGTAATCAGGAACGTCTGCCTACCTACCACCGCCTGGATGTCTCCGCCACAGTAAAGGGGAAGAAGAAACGCTGGAAAAACGGTGGCCATGAATGGGTGTTTGGTGTTTACAACCTGTATAATCGTGCCAATGCTACTAGCATCTATTTTACGGAAGATGCCGAGAACCCCGGCAACGTAAAAGCATTCAAGAGTTACCTCTTCGGTATCCTGCCGAGCGTTACCTACAATTTCAAGTTCTAAATCAAAATCAGAAAAACATGAAAACGAAAACATCAGTTGTCCTGCTATTGTCGATAATATTGCTGACAGCCTGCGAAAAAGAAATCACTTTAACACTGCCCTCCCCCGAAAATCAACTAGTCGTGGAAGGCCGGTTAGAGCGCGTACAAGGCCAATCCACACAACGCCACACGATAATATTGAGCAAGGTAAACGACTACTTTGACAATGAGCAAACACCACGTGTAACGGACGCCATTGTTACAGTCCGAGAGCCATCAGGAGTCACGCACGCATTTGTTCACGGCACAGCCCAACCCGGCACATACGTCAATACAACGTTAGTGCCTGCGGATGAATTGACCTATACGCTCCGCATCGAGTGGAACAATGAATTGTATGAAGCGCCCGAAACATTCACTAACGTGGCGGAGATTGAAAGAATTTATCAGCAATTTGAAGAAGAGAATCTATTTGAGGATGGTGGCATTAAGGTCGCGATTGACTTTACTGACCCCAGTGGAACCGGTGACAACTACTTATGGGAATTGTTTTTAGATGGAGAAAACGTACTGGTGCCAGACCCTGGAAACAGCGGGAACATTGTGGCCACCGATAAATTCTTCGATGGCGAAACCGTGGAGGGTTATTTTCCCAACGAGGAGAAGGTTTTTACCCCGGGGCAACAGGTTTTGGTGCGGCAGATTGGTATATCGCGCAACCAATACGATTACCTGTTTATTTTGTTGGAGCAAACCGGTCAAACCGGGCAGTTGATTGATGTGCCGGCAGCTCCTATCCGCGGAAACGTGCGCAACCTCACCAACCCGGGCAAACCAGCGTTGGGATACTTTGGGGTAAGTGAGATTTCCGAAAAATTGATTATCATTCAATAAAAATTGCTGGTATGCTTCGCGATCCTCGCTACTGGACGTTCCATAGTTTTATTGTGTTACTCATAGCCGGGCTGCTGGAATTTGAGGATCAGTTAGAACAAGGCCAGCAACCTTCCGTCAGCGAGTTTCTGGTGGATGTTGCCGTCTTCTCAGTTGTGATTTCTTTTATCAGTTGGCTTTCCTTTCAGGTCGTGCGGCTGCTGAATGCCCTTATGCCCTGGGAGAGTTCGTTGTTCAAGCGGTTTGCAGTGGAGATGATGATCATTCTATCGATGGTGTCGGTACTTACGTTAGTGGCGTCCGGCATAAAAAATGTGTTTTTCTTTGACGATCCTGAATTTAACGACCCTGACTTTGGCTTCGAAATTCTGGCATTGATCATGCTCATCATTACCACCTTTCTTGCATTTGCTTACCATGAGTTTGTTTTCTTGAGCAGTGCCAAAGAATCGCTTGAACTAAAAAACGAAGTATTGCAAAAACAGCACTACCTCGCCAAGTACGAGGCGCTGAAGAACCAATTGAATCCGCATTTTCTTTTCAATTCGCTCAATGCTTTGTCGAGCCTCATTTATCGCGATACTGAAAAGGCTGATATGTTTATCAAAAAGTTTTCGGAAGTGTTTCGGTATGTTTTAGAAATAAACAAAGAGCGCCTGGTTCCGTTGAAACAGGAACTTCGCTTTTTGGAATCGTATCTGTTTCTTCAAAAAATCCGGTACGATCACCAGCTAGTCATTTACCAGCAGGTCGAGGCCGGAGCCTTTCAAAAACTTTTGCCTCCACTGTCGTTGCAACTGGCCATTGAAAATGCCATAAAACACAACATCATCAGCAATCATCAGCAACTTCATATCTGGATTGAGGGAACCGCCAATGAGCTGGTGATTCGAAATAACTACCAGCCCAACAATAGTCTTAACGAATCATTGGGCATTGGCCAAAATAATTTGTGTGAGAAGTATGTGTTGCTAGGCAAACGCGCGCCACAGTTTTTTCTAAAAGACAATTTTTATCAGGTACATTTACCCCTACTGGACACAGCCGCATGGAACGTGTACTCATAGTTGAAGACGAATCGCTGGCCGCTGAAAAGCTCAAGCTCTTGCTTGGTCGAATTGACTCGCGCTTTTGCGTAATGGATGTTCTTACGTCTGTACAGGAGGCGGTTCGTTGGTTTACTGCCAACGAGGCGGATCTGATTTTTCTTGACATCAATCTTTCGGATGGCATCAGCTTCGAAATATTTCAACAGGTACAAGTGGAAACGCCCATTATTTTCACCACGGCATTTGATCAATATGCCATCCGCGCTTTCAAACACAACGCCATTGACTATCTATTGAAGCCCACCACCGAGGAAGACCTGCGATTAAGTCTGGAGAAATATCGGAAGCGGCAGTTGCTGCCCGCTCATTTGCGGGTGAATTTGCAAAAAGTGTTTTCCGAATACCAGGCGACTCAAGCCTATCGCAATCGGGTGTTGATTAGCTACGGCAGCAAGAGCAAAAGCATAACCGTTAGCGATATTGCATATTTTATTGTTCAGCAAAAGGGTATATACTTAACTACGTTTACCAATTCCACTCACTTAGTCGAAACTACGCTCGATGAACTCGATCGTGAGCTTGATCCAAAGTTGTTCTTCCGGCTAAACAGGCAAGTCGTTGTAAACATTCACGCCATCAAAGAGGTATCGAAATATTCTCTTCGCAAATACAAAGTAGATCTTGTGCCTAAACCTGCAATGGAGGTATTCGTACCCGAAGAAAAAGTAACAACTTTTAAAAAGTGGTTGAACAAGTAGCCGATTTCTATTTTAGTTTTCTTCATTTTTCTCGTTCTACTCCCATGTCTTAAGCGCCTGGGGAAACACCCTTGGGTTCAGTTGTGTCAAAAGATTGCTGTTGTATATAGCACAATCGCCTGCACGGAAGCAGGCTTTGCCCAGTGTATCGATATAGCCTGTGTCGCCTGCGGAATACGAATTAGTACTCGAGCCCATTCTTGAGCATTCTGAAATTGCTTTTCTGTATGCAATCTATCAAAGAACACTCCCGCTAGGGCGGGATGAAACAAATCTACAAGCAAATCAAATAGACTATCAGGCAAGCACCAAACCGCTTAGCCCTTTTCCGCAATCATTTCGCTCACGATTTTTGCACTAAGTAATCCGAGAGGTATACCTCCCCCCGGGTGTACACTGCCACCACAGAAATACATATTCTTGATGCGACTGCTTTCGTTGGCGTGGCGCAAAAAAGCTGCGAATTTATTATTGGAAGAATTGCCATAAAGAGATCCACCGGATGAACTGGTTCGCTGCTCAATCACATACGGGTCTTGCGTGTCTTCTATTTCTATGTATGATTCAATATCCGTTTTTAAAATCCGATTGATCTTGGCTACAATATGCTTTCTCATTTCCTGTACATATTGGATCGGCTGTGCGGAAGCGTTGTGGGGCACGTTAACCATCACGAACCAATTTTCGCAACCCGTAGGAGCATCTGTCGGTGTCACTTTTGAGGTGATGTTAATATATGTTGTTGGATTCTCGTACGGTCTTTTTTCGCCAAATACCGTCTTAAACTCCTTCTCCCCGTCATCTCCAAATAAAATATTATGAAGTCCCAATTCCTTAAATTCCTTTTTTATACCCCAATAAAAAATCAAGCCAGAGAGCGACTTTTCTTGATTAAGGATTTTTGCAGGGTAATACTTTGGGTCAAGTAATTTGGTGTACACGTGTTTAATATCCGCATCACTCACTACCATGTCGGCAGCTATTTCGCCAGCAGTAGTAACGACCCCCGTCACTTGATCATTCTGTGTCTTAATTTTCAGCACACGGGTATTCATGACGTACTCGGCCCCTAGCTTCAGGCTCAATGTATGTAAGTGTTTGGTAATGTCATGCATTCCCCCTTTTGGTGCAAAGGCTCCGATGTTGTGCTCCAGATGTGCGATAATATTAATCAACGCTGGTGCCTGAAAAGGATCGGATCCATTGTAGGTGGCAAAGCGATTGAAAAGCTGAATGGTCTTTTTGTTTTTGAATCTGGCAGCATTCGCCTCGTTCATTGTTTTGCCGAGCTTTAGTTTTCGAATATTCCAAAGTGCTTTGGCCGTTTTCAAGTTGAGAAAGTTAGACAGCTTATGCAGCGATTGTTGCATAAACAGATCGGAGGTCAGTTCGTAGGCGGTAGCACTATACTTTAACTGCTCGTACACCGACTGTTTTGTTTCCCCTAGCTTTGTAGCCACCTCGGTGGCAAACTTCTCTTTGTCTACATAAGCAATTAAGTTCGTTCCGTCTTCATAAAAGTAGTTGCAAATCTTGTCTAGTGTTACGTATTCGAACTTGTCGTCTTGCCGGCTCACTTTTGTAAGATCTTCAATCAAGTGGGGCAATGTGAGTACCGATGGCCCCATATCAAATCGATAACGCCCTATATTTTTGGAAGTTAGTTTACCTCCAACATAGTCATTTGCCTCGACTACTGTAACGCGATGCCCCGCAGCACTAAGACGTACTGCAGCCGCTAACCCTGCTACTCCTGACCCAACAATAACAATTCGCTTTTGCGCCATACACAATTTAACTCAATGAATTTCAAAAACTAACAGCCTACTACATTCTGATGTTTTCGCCTACTTGCTTTTTCGTCTAAAAATAAAAAACCTTGCTAATACAATGTATCAACAAGGTTCAGCTCATTTTCGGATTACCCTCTATCCGGTGGCCCAGGTCTTTCCATTACCGGCTTCATTCAACGGAATACAGCCATTGTATTTTCCCGGCACTGTTTCGTATTGAAGTACTTGTGTTGCGCCAGGCTCAGAGCTAAAATAGCCTAACATCGTCAATTCTTTTGCCGACAAAATAAACGGTCTTTTTGCTTCTTTGTTTTCTTTCTTCTCTTGAATCGCTGCTTGCAATGCTGTCGTAGTTAACGTAATTTGATCTTCTGGCTTACAATAGATGAAGCTATCGCCAAATGACTTCTTGGCTTCCTCATCAAAGGCTGTTAACCCCGCGATAAAAAATTCCTGATCTTCTTTCTTATAACACTGTGCAAGCATCCTATCAATGAAGTTGGGCACTCCAACTTCCTTGGCTCCGGGGGTATCCGTTTTCGGCAAAATGATTTCTGCTAATTCACTAACCAGTCGTGCCTGATCTTCAGAGAAAAAAACCGGCTTATAGGTTAGATCTGGTGTTGCCTTACAACCATTTAGAATACCTGCAATAGCAGAGGCTGAAACAGCTGCGCCCATCAGTAAAGCGGTTTTGCGCAGTGCCTCTCTCCGATCGATTAATTGATTCATGTCTTTAAAATTTAATCGTTATAAATTTCCTTTTTTCAATTCACTAACGGCATAGTCGGCTGCCCTGGCTGTAAATGCCATGTACGTAAGCGATGGGTTTACACAAGCTGCTGACGTCATAAAAGAGCCATCGGTAACAAATACATTTTTACAAGCGTGCACCTGATTCCACTTGTTAAGTACTGACGTTTTAGGGTCTTTGCCCATGCGCGCAGTACCCATTTCGTGTATACCTAAACCTAAACCGGTTTCGTTGTCGAATGTATGAATATTTTTTACGCCTGCCGCTTCTAACATTTCGGCTGCATCGGCCTTCATATCCACCCGCATTTTCTTTTCATTTTCTTTAAAGCCAGTATCGAAAAGTAGCGTAGGCAAGCCGTTGATATCTTTCTTGTCCTTAGTGATGCTCACACTGTTTTCATGGTAAGGAAGTACTTCTCCAAAACCCATCATACCAATGGACCACTTTCCGGGTGTGGCCGACAATTGTTTTAGATCTGCGCCAATAGCCGCCTCAGCCACTAGACTATCCCAACCCTGCCTGCTCCCTCCGCCTTGGTAGCCAAAACCACGAACATAATCGCGTTTGTCGCTACCCCAGTTTCTGTACCGAGGAATATAAAATCCATTGGCTCGTCTGCCGAAATAATACTGGTCTTCGAAGCCTTCCACATCGCCACCGGCACCCACACCTAAGTGGTGATCCATGATGTTATGACCTAATTCACCACTGTCGTTACCAAAACCTGTTGGAAAACGATTAGAAATTGAATTCAGCATAATAAAAGTTGAGCCGAACGTAGAAGCACACAAGAAAATAATTTTGGCATAAAATTCCACCTGCTCGCCTGTCTCTCCATCAATTACTTTTACACCTGTCGCTTTGCTTTTGGTTTCATCGTAGATTATTTCGTACACGACCGAGTTTGGTCGAAGTGTCATTTTGCCGGTTTTCTCAGCGGCTGGAAGAGTACACGAGTTGCTGCTGAAATAACCACCATAAGGGCAACCTCTGCTGCATAGATTTCTAAATTGACATTGCCCTCTCCATGGAGTATGTGGTAGGGGCACTGTAGCGTGCGCTGTTCTGCCAATGGTGAATGGCCTTCCAAATTTTTCGCGTACTGCTTTTTTCAATTCTAGTTCGGTACAGTTAAACTCCATCGGAGGAAGAAACTTTCCATCTGGCAGTTGCGCATACCCCTCATTCTGGCCACTTACACCAATGTATTGCTCCACATAGTCGTACCACGGCTCAATGTCTTTGTACCTAACGGGCCAATCTACTCCAAATCCATCTTTTGCGTTTGCTTCAAAATCCAAATCACTCCAACGATAGCTTTGTCGTCCCCACATGATCGAACGACCGCCTACATGGTAGCCACGCATCCAGTCAAAGCGTGTTCCTACTTTTTCTGTATATGGGTGGTCAAGATCATTGACAAACCAATGCTTGGTAGACTGCCGGATGGTGTAACCAGTTCTACTTTGTACGCCTTGTTTGCGCAAATCTTCTTGGGTAGGCAAATCTGCATTTTCAAATTCCCAAGGATCTTTCGTAGCCGTTGGATAATCGGGGTGTTTCACATCGCGCCCGCGTTCCAACACCAATGTATTTAATCCTTTTTCCGCTAATTCTTTGGCAGCAAAGCCACCACTAATTCCCGTACCTACCACAATGGCATCATAGGTATTTTTCTTCTCTGCTTCTGTATTCAAATTCATGGGCTATATTTTTGTAAAGTGTGACGCGTACTAGTGAAGATAAATTCGTGCAAAAGGTAAAAACTTTTACCTAAACCCTGTCCCCGTTTAACACATTTTTTTGTTTACATTTAAAAATCCCGTTGGATCCCCAACCCAAAAAGGGCAAAATCATATTTGACCGGATCGATTGGATCTAATACCCGCAAACTATCGGTCAATTCTAGTGCCGTTTCCCAGTCAACCTGTTTTCTGGTGATCAATCTCAATTTACGAGCTACTCGTTCAACGTGTAAATCCAAGGGGCAAATGAGGTCCGCAGGGCTAAGCCTTTGCCACAACCCAAAATCAACCTTTCGATTATCTGAACGAACCATCCATCTCAAATACATATTCAGCCGTTTACATGCTGACTTTCGTTCAGGGGTAGAGACATGCTTCTTTGTGCGAGCGGGAAAATCAGGCAGACTGAAAAACTGTTGATGAAATCGTATCAATCCACTCCCGACTGCACTAGTATTTGGAAGAAACAACTCCTCCAGTGATTCATACTGCCGATAAATACTCTGTAGCGCAGCGATGAAGTAAAGTGCGTCAGTGGTGTTGAATGTGCGATGTTTGAACTTCTCAAAACGCCTGAGGTCTTTGTGCTGGTGATGAAGCAAAAACTCGTGTGGAGAATTGTCCATCAACGCCAGCAATTCATTACTCTTCTTTACCACCGTGACTCGTTGCCCCCAGGCTAACACAGCTGCCAATAAACCGGCAATTTCAATATCTTGTTTTTTTGAGAATTGGTGGGGAATTGAGATGGGATCTAGCTCAATAAAATGGGGTCGGTTAAATTGATCTACCTTTTCATCTAAAAAGTCTTTGAGGCTAAGAATGTGCTGACGTTTCCTTGACGTCATTTGAAATCGATCTTCATGCTACTTCTTGATTCCTATTCATTTCTCTGAGAATCTAATCTCAACCCTACGATTGATGGCATGTGCGGCTTCATCTTTGCCTTGTGTCAATGGCTTAGACTTTCCTTCACCTTTTGTAGTAATTCGGTTGGCGTCTACGTGGGACTTGATTAAATAGGCAGCTACGTTTTCTACCCGTTGCTCGGATAAACTCAGATTATATTCGTCAGAACCTCTTTCATCCGTGTGACCTGTTAATTCAATTTTCCATTTTGGCCTCGCCCGAATCACCTCTAACCACTTATCCAATTCAGAAAATGAATCGGTCACCAATTCAGCCTGATCAAACTCGAAAAAAATATTTTTCAATACGTATGTCTTGTTGATCTCTATCTCCGGATAACCAGAGATGACTGGTATTTCCTTTTCTGGAGGTACATCGAGTGGAATGACCCGCACATCATCAATAAAATAATAGGCAGCCTGGTTAAGCATTGCTTCTTTCGCTTTTGAAAACTTGATTTGGTAAGTACGAGTCGTCTTGTTATCGGAAAAATTACCGATCGTTAAAAAACGCTCGCCCCCTTTCGCTTGCCACTCTATTCCGCATTTTGCCCATAAGCCCGTTGTTCGTGTATAGGGTGCCGGCAAAACCAATTGATAAGTTGGTTTAGAGTACACCACAAAATCGTCATTTCGCCTTTTAGCAGAATCACTCAAGAAAAAACCTATGCGATCTATACTGAATTTAGAGTTGGAGGAGAGTTTATAATAAAACTCTATGTAGTAATTGCCTCCCCTCTTCATCGGTGTTGTTAACTCAGTTTGCAAGTACTCGCGATAACCAGTGTTGGTAAAACAATAAATACCCGAATAGCCTTTTCCACTGTAAGCTGTCGAGTACCCCGCCCAATTTGCGGGCACACCTGCATCTCCCCTGCTGCATGCATTGTAAAGATCGGGAGTTCCTCTGTTAGGAGACACCCAGCCAGGGGCAATTTTTCCATCTTGTGCAAGGCTATAAGAACCAGGGCACGTGTAATACTCTTCGAAGCTACCGTTGCGAACCATGTTTTGCGAAAAAAGAGACGAGGAAACCAGCAGTGACCCCAAGAGCGTAAAGCGAAAACAAATTCGAATCACACAACCTCACTTAAAATAAGTCAGTTCAATCCTGAACTTGGCTTCTGTTGCCCCAAGTCGATTATATGCGGACTTTGAAATCCGAATAACGATGTCCGGGCTTGCAGATGATGGTAACACTCCCGTGATGCGTACAAATACTTCCTGGTTAGTCGCCTCATTGCGAACTTTCAAAATAGTACCCGGCTTAATCGATCGGTGCAACGCAAGGTATTTCCGGTTAGCTTCAGTGCCCTCCATCAATTCGGCCATACCAGATTCTTTCACTTCATCGGTCCCAATTACATTTTCGGAGATTTTTATACCTGCAGTAGATGCGATTATTGGTTTTTGCGCGCTTTCGGTAATTGTTTGAGTGCTATACTTTGGCTGAACAACCAATAAAATCTTCCCTACGGGCAATTCGTCCTGAAGATTATTCCACTCTTTTAATTGCTGTACCGTGATGCCGTACTGCCGTGCAATAGAATACAACGTTTCCTTGGGAGCCACGGTGTGCATGGAACTGGCTGATTTCATCTCGGTAGGCACTGGGCCCGTAACTACTTTTGATGTAGACGGAATAATTAGTTCTTGGCCCAATGCAAGGCTGTTCTCTGCTAGCCCATTTGCTTTTTTAAGATCCTCTACAGAAACATCGTATTGACGAGAAATAGAAAACAATGTTTCTTTAGCCGCCACCACATGTCGTTTTCCCTCCTTCACTTCGGGCTTTACTTTTGAGGTATAGGGAACTTTCAAGAGGCGGCCGACAGAAATGCCACCCTCTGTCGATGGATTGTTCTCTAAAATCGCGGTCACAGGCACGCCATATCTCCTGGAAATAGAATAGAGTGTCTCTTTTGCATCGACCTGATGAATAATAAATTGCTTTCCCTTGATCGTTTCTACACGCAACGAATCTGATGACGATGCCGACCAAGAGAGAAATACAAACAATAGTTTTACCATAGTACTGAAACAAACCGAAAAGTTACCAAATTATAGAGCGCTATTCAAATTCAAAATTCTCTTAGTCTCCGCTAATAAAACAGGAACCTTGCCAAGGTAAAAACGTTTATTGGGTGAAGTCTATTACTTTTGTGTCAAACAATCCATAAAAATGAAGAAGCTAGCGTTAGTTACATTGGTATTTCTTGTTTTACAAACACCCGTGTCGAAAGCGCAAACGGCAAAATCAAAAGTCATGGTGATGGAAATCAAAGACGAGATTGATCCGCGCATGCTTCGCTATGTTAAACTGGCCCTCGAAAATGCTGAAAAGATAAAGGCAGACTACGTAGTGATTGACATGGACACCTATGGAGGCGTGCTCACCGATGCCAAAGAAATCGTGGATTTAATAATGGATTTTAAAAAACCCGTTTGGGTTTATGTGAACTCCGATGCGGCATCCGCAGGAGCTTTGATTTCGATTGCGTGCGATAGTATTTACATGTCGCCAGGCGCAACCATTGGTGCTGCCACGGTTGTTGAAGGTGCAGGAGGCCAAGCAGCGCCAGACAAGTACCAAGCGTATATGCGAGGGATCATGCGGTCGACTGCAGAAAAAAACGGAAGAGATCCGAGAATAGCCGAAGGTATGGTGGATGAACGAATTGTCATCGATAGTATTAAACAAGAAGGACGCGTCATTACGTTTACCACTAAAGAAGCGTTGAAATACGGATTCTGTGAAGCGCAAGTAGAAACGATTGAAGAAATCCTCAAACGAAATAAGGTAACGAACTACGAACTGGAGACTTTCCGGCTTGGCACGTCTGAAAAAATCATTGCGTTTGTGATCAATCCATTTATTAGTGGAATTCTGATTCTTATCATTCTTGGCGGAATTTATTTTGAGCTTCAAACACCGGGGATCGGATTTCCACTTTTCGCATCTGTCACTGCCCTGATCCTCTATCTTGTGCCTTACTATCTGAATGGGTTGGCAGAGTATTGGGAAATTATCGCTCTGTTTGTCGGGATTCTGCTGCTGATGGCCGAGGTTTTTGTTATTCCGGGATTTGGTGTTGCGGGCATTGCAGGAATTATTTTGACAGTGATGTCCCTTGTGCTTATTATGTTGAATAACGACTTCTTCAATTTCGAATTTGTGCCGATGGGTGACATCATCCGAGCTACGTTTGCTGCGGTTGGAGGAATTTCTGGCGGGATGTTACTGCTCTTTTTTGGCGGAGCCAGGCTGACAGAAACAAAAGCGTTTCAACGCATGGCACTCACCGATCAACAAGAGAGCTCACAGGGCTTTTCGGTAAATACCTCCACGATTGATATGCTTGGCAAAAAAGGAATTTCCCATACGGTACTTCGCCCAAGTGGAAAAGTATTTATTGATGAAATCGTCTATGATGCCTTCACACGTGGAGAGTATGTAGAAAAAGGAGAGTCAATTGAAGTGGTTGGAATAGAAGGGGTAACATTGAGGGTTAAGAAAACAATTAGTTGATTCGTTAATTTTAAAATTTGACAATGAAATCTATCCTTAAATTGACTGGTAACCCCTTCAACAATTTCAATATCAATTTCGACCAACTAATTAGCTAGATGAAAATACTTGGAATTATTCCTGCTCGCTTCGCGTCTACACGATTTCCGGGCAAGCCACTTGCCGATTTAAGAGGAGTATCGATGATTGAGCGAGTATACAGACAAGCAAAAAGTGCATCATCACTTTCAAAGATCGTAGTTGCAACCGAACACGCGGGCATTTATGATCATGTGACGGGCTTCGGAGGTTACGCGTGTATGACTTCCGAAAATCATCCAAGTGGTACTGACCGATGCTTCGAAGCACTTACCAAAGAAAAAGAATCATTCGATTATGTGATAAATATCCAGAGCGATGAGCCCTTTATTGAGCCCGGTCAAATTGATTTATTGGCAAGCTACCTTGACGGAAATACACAACTGGCCACGCTGATAAAAAAAATTGATGCCTACGAACAATTGAACAGCAACAGTGAAGTCAAAGTAACTTTTAATACCCGAAACGAGGCGTTGTATTTTAGCCGAGCTGTCATTCCATTTGTTCAGAAGGTTGATCCGGGGAAATGGCTCGATCATTTCGAGTTCTATAAGCATGTAGGCATGTATGCCTATCGAACGGACATCTTAAAAGAAATTACCAAACTCGAAATATCACCTTTGGAAAAAGTAGAATCGCTCGAACAGCTCCGTTGGATGGAGAATGGTTACATCATTAAAGTAGCCAAGACAGATGTGGAGACAATGTGTGTCGATACACCAGAAGAATTAGAAATCGCGAAACAGATACTAGGCGCCAGACGTTAGTTGTAGGATGTAAGAAATAAGTAGTAAGATCTAAGACTTCAAATCAAAGACTGGAGATTATCAAAGAAGCAATCCTATTCCAAATAACAACACAAACAAAAGTGTTGACAATGCCATCTGTTTCAAAAATGGATCCAGTTCAGTAGATGGCTTTGATGATATAGAAATACCATTGATAACAAACAGTGGGGTTGATAACAAAAACAAAAATTGAAAGGGGGACTGATAACTTATCCCAGAATAGATGGACGCGGTTAGTAGTCCACCAATCAAGAGTACCCAATGATATTTGGAAGCGTTTTCTTTTCCTATTCGTACCGGAATAGAAAACTTCCCGGCTGCTTTATCGGATTCTATATCTCGGATATTGTTGATGTTCAATACAGCAATTGAAAACAGTCCGCAGCTAAGTGCTGGGAAAATTTCCTCCCATGAAATTTGGTGAGTGAACAAATAGAAAGAACCCATAACGCCTACCAATCCAAAAAAAATCAGCACCGATATATCACCCAAACCAATGTATCCGTAAGGACGTTTGCCTACCGTATAACCAATTGCAGCGAGGATACTTAACAAACCCAATCCGAAAAACAAAAGTATCCCACGCCAATTTGTGCCAAAGGACAACCACAACAAAAAAATACCACTTGCCAAACTGAGTAGTGAAAAAATGACTACAGCCATTCGCATCTGTGTCAACGAAATGGCGCCTGACTGAACGGCTCGTTGTGGACCTTTTCGACCCACATGGTCTGCTCCGTTCACAGAATCTCCATAATCATTAGCAAGATTTGAAAGTACCTGAAGAAAAATAGTGGTAAGACAACAAAACGAAAAAATCCATCCATCAAATTTGCCCTCATCTGCCGCTAAAAAGCCCCCCATGCCAATGCAGGAAAGTGATAACGGAAGCGTGCGCAATCGAAAAGCAGTTAACCAGGTAGAAACAGTCATAAGAATTTATCGATCGTAAATATACTACTTCGGCCATTGCTTAGTCGCCAACTACGATACAGAAATAATAGTTTGCTTTTGATTATTAAAGCTGAAGAACTCTCCAGCGCATTTGTGAAGCAACAACTGCCCGATAGGTGATTGCGTGGAAATCGCAACGTAGGACTCCCCTCCTATTTCCAACTTGCCTGCGCTAATCGATACATAAAATTTGTTACTATCAGTCACTACAACGCTACCCAAAGTAACTCTATCAGTAGAGGTGCTTTGCCCAATCTGGTTAAGAACAGTTAGCGTCTTTTTATTTTCTTCCACTTGCATTGCTGCTTTGTCTCGTTCTAGCTGCGCCATGGCTCGGCCTGTTTCATATTTATCGCCTGCGCTACTTTTTTCTTCCTGATTGGCCGATTCTTGTGCAGCGTCCATCGCCTGTTGAGCCGTAGCCAATCTATGCTCCACTATATTTTGGCACTGCAACCAAAGTTGTTCTTTCAAGTGGCTCATCAAATTTGCGCGTTGATTACCTTTCTTTTTTATAAACCAAGTATCACTTTCAATTTCGCATAGCCCGTCTTACTAACCGGAATCTGTTGGCCATTTCGAAGGATGGCTAAATGAGTTTCCTTTTGGTAGGGCTCAATCTTTGTGATCTGGTTGATGTGCAGGATGTAGGAACGATGTACGCGAACAAACTGTGCGGGGTCCAACGACTGTTCATAAAAATTCATCGTCTTGTTCTTTAAAAAAGCACCTTCCTGTGTTGTGATTTTTACAAAATCGTCATCGGCCTCAATAAACTGAATGTCGTGAACAGGTATGATTTTTACTTTGCTTCCCGTTTTTACCACGATTCGATTTTGTTGAGCTGTTGTTGTAGACATCTCGTTCAACACCCGTTCCATTGGATCTGGACTGGTGGGGGTTAATTTACTTTTCCATTTTAAAACGGCCGTGTGAAATCGCTCTTCGGCCACGGGTTTCAATAAATAGTCCACCGCGTTGGCCTCAAAGGCTTTGATGGCAAATGAATCATAGGCGGTAATAAAAATTATAGCAGGCCTTTGATCAATTAATTCTAACATCTCAAAGCCATTGATCTTGGGCATTTGAATATCCAGAAATAGTAAATCTGGTTGATGCTGCTGAATGGCTTTTACTCCGTCAAATCCATCGCCACACTCCTGCACTACTTCTATTTCCGGATACGCTTTCAAATAGGCTTTGATGATCTCTCGGCTCAACGGCTCATCGTCAATGATTATCGCTTTGCTCATATCTTTTCCGGCAGAGTAAGTTGCACGGTAAAATGATTTTCTTCAATAGTTGTAGTCAATAAATCATTTCTTGCATAAAGTAAGTAAAGTCTTCTCTTAAGACCGTTTAGTCCAAAGCCGCTTCCTTCTGCCGGTTGCATGTCGGCATCAAAAGGATTAGAGATGACAATCTGGAGCGAATCATCAATCCGTTGAGTCTGCATTCGAATAACAACACTGTCTGTGGTGCCGTATAACCCGAACTTAATGGCGTTTTCTACCAACGGCTGTATCAACAAAGGTGGAATCAACCAGAGTTTTATTTGTTCGTCACAATCTATTTGCACGTCCAATCGATGCCCAAAACGTACTTTCTCAATGGAGAGATATAGCTGAAGGTAGACCAACTCCTTGTCAAGTGTAATCCAATGCTCGTCCGCTCTCTTGAGAGTTGTCCGCAAAAAATCTGAAAGCTGCTGTACCATCTCACGCGCTTTTGATGGATTGACTAAAATGAGTGCGTTGATGGAGTTTAAACTATTGAATAGAAAATGTGGTTGTAGCTGCAACTGCAATTTTTGAAGTTCAGCATCGCGCATCATTACCTCGTTGGTTGTTTGCTGACTGACGGACTCTTGAAGTTCCTTCATTTGCTTGAAAAACAAATAGGCCATGCCGTAGCCGAAAGTGATCAGAAATGTGACGGCAAGTCGAATGGGAATGGCTTGAGAATTGAATTGGCTATACAAGTCGTTGCCATTGGATAGTTTAATATAAACTTGTTGCGCTACCCATTGACATAAAAATGCTACCACAAAACTTAGTCCCACCACATACTGGTACTTGCTGGATTTGGGGGTGTACCGATTCAAGATCGTTTCCAAAAGCACCACGGAAAAACCTGCACAGACCACCGAGACAAGTGAGTCTATTGCTGCCGTTTTCAAGTCGAAGCCAAACCAATTGACAAGCACCGCGATATTGGCTAAACCCCACATCGCACCAAAACCAAACATCAGCATTCTGGCAACCACCTGAGAAGTTCGACTCAATCGCATGGGTGACTAGTTTTTTTGTTGGGTGAGTTTCTAACAACCGCTACTACAACGCCTGCTGCAATCTACTCGCTTTTGCCTTTATTTTCGCCAAATAATCGTTGACATTTTCCGGCTCTTCCGTAGAGGAGTAAAGTTTGTCTCCGTCTTCCATAGAAGTGATGGAACAAAGATCCACCACATTTATGAACTTCCATTGAACGGATTCCTTTCGTTCGTTTAGAAAAGAACACTCGCCCAATCTGCCGAGTATACTTGCTTTTTCTTTTGCCCAGGCAAATTCATCGGCTCGAATCAATCTCATTTGCTCATCAAACTGCGGGGTGTGGTTTCCATTTCCGCTGATTACCTGATAGACAAACTTGGCCAAATACCATTTCATGACTGTTCGTTATTAAAATTTTAAGTGATGACCAAACTGTTGCACCGCAAGTCTAAAGTCTTGCCACGAACGCACAAATAAACACGAATGAACTCAAGATAAAATTCGTGACACTTCGTGTTACTCGTGGCAAGATGAAGGCGTTCCATTTATCCATCAACAGCGTGCCGCGCTATTTGAGTTGGATGTCAGTAACTCTTTATTTCTACACCCCCAAACATACATACACCGGTAAGTACTAACTTCTTCTCGGGTGAAAAGGATGAAGGGTCTTTGCGTTTGTCTTCAACCCCCCCCAAAATGGCGGATATGTTTGATTTCACTTCCCAGTTGGAGGGCACAATCAATTTTACACCACCAAAAACAGCCACGACATCGACCGCCACTGTGCCTTGTATATCTGCCTGAGATAAATCCAAATCAGACCCTCCAAAAATGGCCGTCATTTGTCCGCCCCTAAAATTTTTCGAAAAGATCCTGCGATTGCTACCTCCGAAAACTGAAGTGATGTCAATACGTTCATCACCGGATGAGTAGTCAATCAGAAAGTCACTTTTTTTTTCATCACCCCCAATCCAACTCTTTCGCGCCTCACCGGCAGATTTTGAGAGCACAGATCGCGATAGAATAACCAATCCAACTGTGATGATAATTACAGGGAATACATACCTGCGAACTTCAAAATCAATTCCAGGAATATCTTCGATTAAAAAGAAAGAACCTACAATGATCAAAACGATCCAACCGATGCCCTGAAAATTTTTCCGTAATCCAACGGCCACTCCGATGACAATCAAAAGCGTCTTCCAGGAGATCAGCCAATACGGCACTAAGTCATAGTCCAGCCTATCAAGCAGCAGCAAGCCACCTACCGCCACCACGATAATACCTAGCCAGAAACTGTTTCCGAATTTTATGTTTTGCTTTTCCATAGTTGTGTTATTGTTTGTCAAATGTAACGGGACAAACCGCTTAGAAAATAAGGGAAAAAGGCTAGCGACCGGAAAAAGTCGGTGAAACCGGAGGTTTATATCCGTGAAACCGGAAATGCCTTTTACAGACACATGAGTGTTGGCAAAATGCCATCAATCTATTAACTTTGAGTGTGAACGTAATAAAACGACAAGCAATAGAACAGTTTTATCTCCGACATCCAGATGCAAAAACATCTCTCAACACGTGGTTCGCAACCTGTAAAAAGGCCGAATGGAAATCATACCACGAACTGCAACTCGATTATCCCGAGGCGTTTCCGGTCGGAGACAATAGGGTAGTCTTCGATATTAAAGGAAACAAATATCGGCTTGTCGCGAGAGTTTTATTTGTGTTCAAACAGGTTCAAATCAAGTGGGTAGGCACTCATGCCGAATATGACAAAATCGATGTAAAAAAAGTTAACTGCTAATTATGTGGACCATTATAAAAACAAAAAAAGAGTATGAACTTGCCACTAAGCGGCTCGAAGAATTGTCTACGAACCCTCCTGAAGAAAACTCACAAGAAGGTCGTGAATTGATGCTTCTTGGCTATTTGATCGATCAATATGAAGAACTAACATTTGAAGTTGAATACCCGCAACCTATTGATGCGATCAAAATAAGAATGGAAGATTTAGGACTAAAAATCACCGATCTCTTGAACATATTTGGCGACAGGGGAACTGCCTCGAAAGTGCTCAACAATCAACGCGGACTTTCGCTATCTATGATTCGCCAGTTGGCAGATCGATTGTCCTTACCCGTGAGCCTGCTTATTCAGCCAACTGGTTTAAGCAAAAAGTTGGGCAAAAAAAACAAAGCGGCTCTCGCTATGGAGCCTCGGGAAATTTACAAGAAAAGAAAAAAGGCATAACGCAAGTTTACTGCGTTATCTTCGATACAATCTCCTGATCCAAAGGCTTTACTTTAGGTGGAAAGAATCCTACTACATTGCCACTTTTATCGATCACATACTTGCAAAAATTCCAGGAGGGTGATTTGCCTGACTTCGCTTCCAGCCACTTGTAGAGAGGCGATTTATCTTTGCCCTTCACAGATATCTTTTCAAACATCTGAAATTTTACTCCGTAGTTACGCTGACAAAACGAAGCAATCTCTTCATTGCCACCCGGCTCTTGCCATAAAAAATTGTTGGCCGGAAAACCCAACACAGCTACTTTATCGCCATATAGCTCATGGAGTTTTTCTAAGTCTTCGTACTGATAGGTGAATCCACATTTGGAAGCGGTGTTGACGATGAGTAAGTTTTTGCCTTTATACTGCGCAAAGTCAATTTCCTTTCCATCTAGCGAGTTCAATTTAAAATCATAGATCGATCCGGAAGCCTCCTTTTGATTAAGGCCGGCCAATTTGTTGGAAAGAAATGAAGCAAGTCCCATAGCAGTAATAATTAAAAAGGTGATACCTATTATTTTTTTCATTTCAATTCACTCAAGATCGCGTCATCTCCGGGGTTGACACCCGATGCAAAAAATTTCACCGTGCCGTCAGGCTTCACTAAATACTTGCAAAAGTTCCAACTCGGCTCTTTGCCTGTTTTTTCTTTTAAGAATTGATAGAGCGGATGTTGGTCACTCCCCTTCACCGAAATTTTCTCGAACATCTGAAAAGTAACACCATAGTTCTTTTTGCAGAACGAAGCAATCTGTGCGTTGCTGCCCGGCTCTTGCCCTCCGAAATTATTAGCCGGAAACCCAAGAATAGTGATTTTGCTACCAAACTGCTGATGTAATTCCTGCAAATCAGCATATTGAGGAGTATATCCGCATTCCGATGCCGTATTGACAATTAAAAGAGTCTTTCCTTTATACTGAGCAAAATCCGTCAAGTTGCCGTCTAGGGACTTGATCTTGAAGTCATAAATAGAGCTAACTGTAGCGTTCATAAAAAAAAGTAAAATAAATAGTGCTTTCATATTTTTTTTTCTTAATGACTGATATAATTCAAAACTAAAAGAGCTGCCTTTGAAAACCAAAAAATAAATCACCTTCGAGTGCCTCGGCCTGCCATACCCTTTGTAACATCAACTTTCAAACACCATTCCTTTTAAAAAGTTGCTTTTCACTTTTACTTTCTGTAGTCCAAAGCCGGCTTCCTATTCCCCAGCAAAGGTTCATACACAAATTTTTCGCCCGCGCGCTTTTTAAATTCAAGCCAAGCTTCTTCCGTTATTTTGGGGTCTGTGAATGCATCGACCATCGATGCTGCTAAGGTCTTGGCTGCCACCAGCATTCCCTTGCTGCCAATACTTGTGCCACCCGCGGCCACGGCCTGCCAGCTATGGGCAGCTGTGCCCGGCACCCACGTTGCGGTGGAAAGGCCTGCCGTAGGCACTATCCAACTTACGTCACCCACATCTGTGCTGCCACCTGCCCCACCTTCTCTAACTTCAAATTTTTCAATCGTGGATGTAGCAGTAATAGGCGGTGGTGATGAGAATGTCTGCTGTATTTTGGTAGCAAATTCTTTTTCCGAATCAGAAAGAGTATACCCACCCACTAACTGCAAATTAGTGTTGACCACTTTTGCCAACGTCTCATTGTAAAGAAGGTCGTAGGTTCCGCCCGTTAGCTCTACTTCATAGCGGGTGCCCGTACCAATAGCTGCACCCTGCGCAGCCTGAGTTACGCGCTCCCACACAGATTTTACTTCCTCCCGATTTGGGTGACGGACGTAATAATAAACTTCTGCGAATGCAGGCACTACATTGGGCGCTTCACCTCCCCGCGTGATCACATAATGAATTCGTGTTTTTTCGCTCACATGCTCGCGCAGCATGTTTACCATGTTATTCATCGCTTCCACAGCATCGAGTGCCGAACGTCCACGCTCGGGCGAACCCGCTGCATGGCTAGCTACTCCATGGAAACGAAACTTGCCTGACTTGTTGGCGAGTGCGCTCCCAAAAGCGGCTGAGTTGCTTGCGCCCGGATGCCAATGAAAAACTAAATCTACATTTTTGAAAAACCCATCACGCACCATATATACTTTGCCTGATCCTCCTTCTTCGGCAGGGCAGCCATAAAATTTAATAGTTCCCGATTTTTTAGTCGCCACTAACCAATTTTTTACGGCAATAGCTGCAGCGGCTGAGGCCGTACCAAACAAATGATGGCCACACGCATGCCCGGCTTTTTGTCCAACAATTGGTTTTAATTCTGGAACGGCCTCTTGCGAAACACCAGGTAATGCATCAAACTCACCTAATACGGCAATGATGGGTTTACCCGATCCGGCAGTCGCGATAAACGCGGTGGGCTCACCAGCGATGCCTGCCTCAATAGAGAAACCTGCATCTTTTAAAGTCTGCTGAAGTAATGCAGAACTTTTTTCTTCCTGATAACCCACTTCGGCAAATTCCCAAATCTTTTTTGCCGTGCCTGAGTAAAGCTCATTTTTTTCATCAATTGATTTTATGACGGCTTGCTTTGATGTTTGCGAGAAAGCAAAATTTGCAATTGCCAAAAGGAAGAAAGTCTGAATAAATTTCATTGCATACGGTTTAGGTTACATAAAGGTAAAGCATTCCGTAGTAAACGACCAACCACTTATCAAAACTTTCGGGTTGTTATCAGATATTTTCTTAGCTTTAGTTCTGCTAACTTAAACACTATGAAATGGCCATTAAATTGTCAACTCCCAACGGTATGATAATTCCGGCCATTCCATGTGACCTTAAAAAACTAAACACTAACACATGAAAAAAGCATTACTATTATTTTGCACTGCCGTTTTATCATTTTCAGTAATCGCTCAACGCGAAATCAAAAAAGCGCCTGAGTTGAAAGAGGGTGATGGTCCTTACGCGCAATTAATTATTCGTGGGGTAATGCTCATTGATGGAACGGGGGCGCCACCCGTTGGCCCCATCGATATTGTGGTGAAGCAAAATCGCATTGTAAACATTGTTAGTATTGGCTTGCCCACACCTGGCATGAGCAGCGACAGTAACCGACCAAAGTTAGAAGCCGGAGGTAAAGAACTAAACTGCGATGGTATGTACTTGATGCCCGGTTTTGTAGATATGCACGGCCACATTGGCGGCAACCAGGCACCCAATGCAGAATATGTTTTTAAGTTATGGATGAGTCATGGCATTACTACCGTGCGAGACCCGGCCTGCGGCAATGGTTTGGATTGGGTGCTTGATCAAAAAAATAAAAGTGAAAAAAATCTGATCACCGCTCCGCGCATTAAGGCGTACACCGTTTTTGGGCAAGGAAGCAAGGAGCCCATCACCAACGCAGTGTATGCTCGCGCATGGGTCAATGAAAATAAATTGAAAGGATCAGACGGTGTTAAATTTTTTGGCGCTGCTCCAGAAGTAATGGATGCTGCCTTGCGCGAAAATAAACGCATCGGGCTTCGCTCTGCTTGCCACCACGCACAATTGGGAGTAGCCCGATGGAATGTTTTGAATTCTGCAAAAGCCGGATTGACCACCATGGAACATTGGTATGGTTTGCCAGAAGCCTTGCTGGCAAATTCTACTTTGCAAAATTATCCACTCTCTTATAATTACTCCAACGAACAACATCGGTTTGAAGAAGCCGGGCGATTGTGGAAACAAGCCGCGGCACCTTACACTCCTAAATGGAATGCAGTGATGGACACATTACTTGGACTGAGCTTTACGCTCGATCCTACATTCAACATCTACGAAGCCACCCGCGATTTACACAAAGCGAGAAGACAAGAGTGGCATGAAGTCTATACGTTGCCACAACTGTGGGCTTTCTACCAACCTAACCGAGTAGCGCATGGCTCGTTTTGGTTTAGTTGGGGAACTGAACAAGAAGTGGCCTGGAAAGAAAATTATAGGTTATGGATGACGTTTGTGAACGAATACAAAAACCGAGGCGGCCGAGTTACCATCGGCACCGATTCTGGTTTCATTTTCCAACTCTACGGATTTTCTTTTGTGCGCGAGATGGAGTTACTGCGCGAAGCAGGGTTTCACCCACTGGAAATCATTCGGTCCGGCACTTTGTACGGAGCACAAGCCTTGGGCATGGATAAAGAAATTGGATCTGTAGAGATTGGAAAGCTTGCTGATTTTGCAATCACTGAAATTAACCCACTCGAAAATTTACAGGCCCTGAATGGCATGGGAGCCGTGAAATTAACGGACGAGAATAAAGTAACTCGTGTTGGCGGTGTGAAGTACACTGTAAAGGATGGAATTGTATACGATGCCAAAAAACTACTGGCTGATGTGAAGAAAATAGTGGACGAAGAAAAGGCAAAGGCAGGGTTTGTGCTGAAGCAGCCGGGGATGAATTGATTTCGGATGTTTTACAAATGAAATAGTACCGTGGCTAAGTGCAAAACCACGATGAACAATAACGAATGAACTCTAACACAAAAAAAGGCAATTAGAGAAAAAGAAAGTCATTGGCAAGTAAATTTAATTCATTTTATAGTTACACACGCGGAAAGGAAGGCCACGAATTGATGAATGAACAAAATCTAAAACTCACAGAAGCCCGATATTTTCTTGTAGTCTGTTCCGCATTTACAAATTACCTTTCGCATCAAGCATCCGCAAACAGCCCATTCACCCAAATACCAAAAGACTAAACCCCCTTTGCCAGTTGACTCGGGCGTAACGAGTGCCACCACCAGAATATAGACCTACACAGCCATCTGATCTCCATATTGGATAGACATTATTCTTGAGTCGACCCTTATTTGAACGAAAACTCAAATTGCCGATTGGGTTGAGTAGAAGCTCGCAATCGGTTTGCTTCACGCTTTTTTAAAATATTCAGGTAGTATTGATGCTCATAGTTAACAAGCTGATTTTTACTATCGCCCACCACTTCATCATCTGTTTGCTTAAAAAGTGTATCCAATGGTGAGAACACTGTCTTATTATTTTTCATTACCACATGCAGATAAACCATCGTAGTTTCGACAAACGCGTGACCAAGTAACTCTTTAATCGAAACAATATCCAAACCTTGTTCTAGTAAATGAGTAGCATACGTGTGCCGTAGGGTATGCGGTGAGATTGTTTTTCGGATCGTTGTTTTTCGAAGAGCTTCCCGAACGGCCCTTCGAATGGCCGCGCGTGAACACTCTCGATTATCTTTTCCATTGAATAACCATTTTACCGGTTTGTCGCGCAGGAGGTAGTTCTTAACATCATTCATCAACAAGTGACCCATTGGTACGTATCGATCTTTCTTTCCCTTACTTTGCCGAACATGAATCATGTTCCGCTCAAAATCAATATCCTGAATTTGAAGTTTGCTTAGCTCCTGGCAGCGAAGGCCGCATCCATAGAGAACCGAAATCATGACGCGATGCTTCAGCAAAATAGGGGCTCGCAATAACTCACGCATTTCTGCTTGACTCAATACCGTAGGCAGTATCTTTTTAACAATTAATTTCGGCAGCTTAATTGCCCGATCTGGCAATCCCTCCGCCCGAAATAAAAAGCGCATGCCAAAGACAGTCAACTTAAAAAACGATTCTGCTGCCCCGCGCTTTTTCAAATGAAATAGATAATCTTCAATCTGCTCAACAGTGAGATGGGTTGGCAGCGACTTAAAATGAAGCGCGAGGTGAGCAACACATCGTGTGTAATTGTGGAGTGTGCTCATGCTTTTGCCGCTGATCAGGATTTTCTTTTCTAAACGAAAGTACACGTCTTGGAAGCCTTCAACCTCCAGACAGGCGAGTTGGACGATGGTATGCATAAATGATGAAGTGAACGTGGATGAATAAAAATTTGTGCAATACTGGAAGGTATTGAGCGTCTTTCAAAACAAACGGCTGAGATAAAATTGAAATGCAATTGCTATTGTTGGAAGTAATATTTTGGTGCTTGTAAATGACTTAGTGCCTTTGTTGCGCGGTAAACGCATGCGCCCCGGAAATAAAGCTCACAGCTTGGGATCACGTGATACGTTTGCAATTGCTTTGAACCCTGAGTAATCTGTATATTGAGTCGGAAAAGAAGTTGCGTTGTTTGCTTCCTATTACAAGACAGATGTTAAAAATCTAGAAAATTTTTGCAACAAAAGATTTGAACCAAAAATAAACGATTAGCATATGAACTTATCTAAACCCCGGCATCAGGAGGAACCACAACCTGTCGAAGTAAGTGGTCGCCAATTGCGATGTCCTGTATGTAGCAACACGCTTTTTTGGACGCGACAAGCTCAGCTAAACACTGCCGTTGCCACGTTCTTTAACATGGATTGGGCCAACAAAAGTGCGAGTTGCTTTATTTGCTCAGATTGCACGCACATCTCTTGGTTTCTTGGTGGCCAATAGTGGATAGGTAGCTACATCATTATCATCGCTAACCGTATGAATATTATCCCCGTACTTGCTTGTAAGGACATGGCGAAATCACTCCGCTTCTATCTGGAGATACTCGACTTTGAGGTAGTGGGCACCTGGCCGGAAATGGGTTCGCCCTCTTTCAGCATCCTTCTGCGAGAAGGGGCTGAACTTCATTTATCGACATACCCAGGAGACGGAGTAGTCGACTCCATTGCAGCGATTATTATAAACGATATAGAAAGCCTCTTTCAGAAATTTGTTTCCAGAGGTTTGCAACCCGGTAAGCTTGGATCTCCAGTACATCTGCGTCCAACCCTACAATCCTGGGGAACGACAGAGTTTTATGTGGATGACCCCAGTGGCAATACATTGCGGTTTATACAGCGATCCTAAAAATATTTTTTTCTGCGTTGTCCGAAAAAGCCAGTAGTCTGCGTCATAGAAGAAACAAAACCAATTAAACCCAAATTTTATGGAAAAATTCATGCTCATCTTTCATGGCGGCAGCGATGTGGCGCCAGAAATGAAATCACCAGAAGCGATGCAGAAACACATGCAAAAATGGTTTGCCTGGATCGAGAAACTACAAAAAGAGGGACGCTATGAAAGTGGCGAAGCCCTGTTACCTCACGGAAAATTTGTGAGCGGTCCAAACAAACTGGTCACAGATGGTCCGTTTGCAGAAAGTAAGGAGTTGGTGGGCGGCTATTTTATTGTATTGGCCAAAGACCTAGACGATGCAGTGAAATTGACGCATGACTATCCTGATTTCATATTCAACGGCAAAGTGCAAGTGCGTCCGGTTCAAAAAATTGATATGTAGACAGTGGCGCAACCGCCAAAAAATGTGGAGCAACTAGTCGGCCATCTTTTTCGCATTGAGGCGGGAAAGATGGCCGCTGTGCTTACCCGACTACTGGGTACTGAACACTTCGACACGGCCGAAGACATCGTGCAAGACACGCTCCTGAAAGCGATGGAGTCGTGGCGCATGCGCGGCATCCCCGACAATCCATCTGCGTGGCTGTACAAAGTGGTACACAACAAAGCTATTGACTGGGTAAGGCGTCATCAAAGCCAATCGAAAATCTTAAACGAATACCAAACGCACCTCGATGAAACGCCAACAGACGTTTTTGCTGAAGATGAAATTCAAGACAGTGTGCTTCGCATGATGTTCGCCTGCTGCCATCCTTCTATACCAGTAGAATCTCAAATAGCACTGACGCTAAAGACGCTGGGTGGATTGAGTGCTGCCGAGATTGCTCATGGGTTCCTAACCACAGAAGATACAATTGCCAAACGGATTTATCGGGCGAAAGAAAAAATAAAAGAGCAAAAAATAAAACTAAATCCGCCTGGCATTTTTGAACTACCTCAACGACTAAATAATGTTCTTCATGCTCTCTACCTTTTGTTCAATGAAGGCTATCACTCCAGCAGCGGAGACATGCTCATCCGCGAAGACCTTTGTGAAGAGGCGATGCGCCTCAACTATTTGTTGGTCAATCATTCAGCCACGAATCTGCCAAAGGTAAATGCATTGATGGCGCTAATGTGTCTGCAATCGTCTCGATTTGAAGCACGAACAAGCGTGTCGGGGGAAATCATCCTACTTGAAAATCAAGATCGAAACAAATGGAATCAGATGTTGATTCAAAAAGGCCTTTGGTTTCTAGAGAAAGCATCAACCAGCCCCACACTAAACGAATACTTGGTTGAAGCATCGATTGCATCTGTTCATGCGCTTGCCAAACGCTTTGAAGACACGTCCTGGGACAAGTTGATTGCACTATATGATGTGCTTCTTGAAATGAAGCCAAGTCCTGTCGTCAGTCTCAATAGAGCCATTGCAATCGGTTATACTCTTTCACCCGAGCAAGGAATTAAGGAACTTCAAAAAATAGTGAAGCTGGAAGCCAATAGCCACTACTATGTTGCGCTCGGAAATTTTTACTTGAAGTTATACAACTACGATGCTGCGTTAACTAGTTTTCAAAACGCACTCGCAAAGACTTTTCATACCCCAGAACGCGAACTGATTGAACAAAAAATAATTTTGAGCAAACAAGGCGGCTTACCAAATGGAACCGATTTCCCAACCGCGCTGTAGTTTTACAACTCCTACAGTTTGAAGTGTCATTTTTCCAGACTCGAGGAAGAATTGGTCAGTTATTGTATAAGCTCCACCATTGACAAAAATTTCGATCACAGACTGATCTACAAAGAATCCTACTGTAATCTCTGATGGCTTCGAAGCAATCAACACCGACTCAACGGACGAAAAATCTTTTTGAAAGGAATGATTTTTACTTTTGGTCCGATCGAAGGTGAACTGGCCATTGGCATACCCAAGAACAACTTTGTCGTCTGCGCCTTGCGATAAAATGAGTTGGCTGCTGTCCGCCATATAAATTTCCATTTCAAAACTGCCGGAAGTGGGTTGACTCAAAACAGCGAGTTCCTTTTGCCGTAGAGATTTCACTTCTAAGATGGGTTTTGATGCCAACTGGATTTTGCCCTCTAACTTTACCAAGCGAAGTTCTCTTGGCAATGACATGGCACCTCGCCACGGATGAGTAGGGACTTGATTAGCATATGTCCAATTGTTTAACCAACCTATCATGATCGTCCGCTGGTCAGGCATATCATTAAAAGTGATTCCCGCATAAAAATCTTTCCCAAAGTCCAAAAACTGATGCGTGTTGTCACGATCTTTTTGAAAAGTATTTCCATCAAATTCTCCCACAAAATATTGCATGCCCGCAAACTTGCTACCCTGTGGATGTGCGCCCGATAAGGACAGAACCCATTTCATCTCATTGGTACCATCCACCTTCACTTGATACAAATCCGGGCATTCCCAAACACGGGTCGTATCGCCCGCGCCTGTAAATTCACCGCTCAGTTTCCATTGCAACAAATTCGATGATTCATAAAACTGAACTTTGAAAAGATCGGGCACGACTAATGCCATGACCCACTTTTTTGCAGGATCATGCCAAAAAACTTTGGGGTCGCGAAAATCCTTTCGTTGTATATCGAGTATTGGATTGTTCGCATATCGTGTCCACGTTCTGCCTTTGTCCGTACTATAAGCCAGACTCTGGTGTTGTGCAATCCCCTCACCGCTTTTGTGGACGTTGGAGGTGTAAATAGCAATCATCGCATCAACTCCAAATCCTGCTGAGTTGGCATGATCTACTACCACTGTTCCGGAAAAAATCATGGTGCTATCTTGAGTGGCCGGATTCGCATACTCTTCAATTGCAACGGGCAGATGTTTCCAATGCAACAAGTTGGTACTGACTGCGTGCCCCCAACTCATGTGCCCCCACGTGGTTCCGAAAGGATTGTATTGATAGAACAAATGATACTCTCCTTGTAAATAGACCAACCCGTTCGGGTCATTGATCCAGTTTTTAGCGGGTGAGAAATGATAGCGGGGACGATAGAGTTCGTTGTAGGCAGTCAATTCTTTTTGTTTCGAAGGGAAGCATCCCGCCAGCAAACAGAAAAACAAAAAAGCCAAAAAGTAATTACCCATCTTTCAACAATTTTAAGGAAGCTGAGTTAGTGCAATACCGCAGGCCACTCGGCTCGGGTCCATCGGCAAACACATGCCCCAAGTGCGCATCGCACACATTGCAAAGTACTTCTACGCGTACCATGCCATAGGTTACGTCTTTATGATAGGCAACCACGTTCTCTTCCACTGGTTGGGTGAAACTGGGCCATCCGGTGCCTGATTCAAACTTTAGTCGCGAATCGAACAAAGGTGTGCCGCAACAAATGCAGGCATAAAGCCCCGGCTCATGAGCTTCGCAGTATTCTCCGGTAAAGGCTCGCTCCGTTCCTTTAAGCCGTGCCACTTGATATTGTTCTGCGGTCAGCTGCTTTCTCCACTCTTGCTCCGACTTCTCTACTCGGCTTGGTGGAACAGGATTGCCCTTAGTTGAAAATCGAATCACGTCACTCCACTTTAGCATATTATCAAATTAAAAATCAAAAATTATCTCACAGTTGCCTTACGTACAATCTTCGAAAACAAAGCTGGGAAAAATCGTTTTGCATAAACAGCAAAAACTTCTTTTGCGCCACCAATGTAAACTTCTTCTTTCCGTTTTTCAATGGCCGCCACCATCCGCTTGACTAATTCTTCGGGTGAAAGCCCGTGGTCGGTAGTTTTATCCATTTGGTTTAATTTACTACCATCGCCCACAACTGCATTGAGCGTAATGTTGGTGCGTATCCAGCCCGGACAAATCAAGGTGACGAAAATATTCTCTTTCCAAACCTCCGCGCGCAACGAATCAAAAAATCCATGCAGCGCATGTTTCGCAGCTGCATAGCCCGAACGATAGGGTGTGCCAACAATTCCCATAACACTGCTCGTCACCACAAAGTGTCCCGATTTTTTTTCTAAGAAATGTGGCAAAAGAAATTTTGTCAATGCGACCGTTCCAAAATAATCAATCTCCATTAATACCCGATCGACTTCAAGGCTGGTTTCTTTCGCCAGACTTCGTTGTGAAATCCCCCCATTGTTAATCAATATGTCTACATGACCAAACAGCTGGATAGCCGCCTCAGTACTGAGTTGCAACGTACCCGATTGAGCGAGATCTAACGGCAACACTCGAACATTGGGCTGGACAGATGCGATGCAATTTCCTTTTACTCGCTCCAATTCTTCCTTTCTTCTGGCCGACAGAATAAGCTTTGCTCCTTTTTTTGCAAGTTCGTAAGTAAGTGCTTCACCAATGCCGGACGAAGCTCCAGTGATCCAAATTACTTTGTTTGTAAGTTGAGCCATACTTTATGTCAGTTTGCGGAGATACTTTTCTTATCTTCTGCGTAAACCCAAATGGAATAAACACCAAGGGCTGTTCCAAAAGGGAAGGAAAATAATTGAAAACAGCCAAGTACAAGCAACAGGGTAAGTGCCCAGCTCTTATTATTGAGCAAAGCGATACCTCCAACAATAGCTGGAATTGCAAATAAAATAATGATGCCAGTAGAAATGATACTAATAATTGGTTGAATTATTTCAAGAATCCGTGGAAACTCAGAATTTGTTTCTTCGACAAAAATGGGTAGCACCGCTGATACAAAAACAGACAGAAACAACATTACAATGGATAAAAATACACCACTCACGATGTGGAGTATGGCCAAAATTCGTTTATGAGTTTCCATGATTTTAAGGGAGTTAATTTTTCTTTTGATATTGTACAAAATCAAACGCAAAAAGATGCCGGTTATCAGCATCATGATGTACGCGAGATACTTCCCGCCATTGCGATTTATCTACTGCAGGAAAATAAGTATCCCCCTCCAGTGTTGCAGCAATTTCGGTTAAATAAAGTCGGTCGGCCAGCGGCATAGCAAGATGATAAATCTCTGCTCCACCGATGACAAACAATTCCTTCTCTCCGGCTTCATTGGCGATAGTCACCGCTTTCTCCAATGAATCGGTAACAATACATTGTGGCGCCCGAAAGTTGATATTTCTGCTAACTACGATATTGTTACGGTTCGGCAACGGTCTGAATTTTTCCGGGATTGACTCGTAGTTTTTGCGCCCCATTACCACATGATGTTTCTTGGTCGTATTCATAAAATACTTCATATCGTTTGGCAAATGCCAGGGCAAGTCGTTATTCTTGCCAATAACGCGATTTTGAGTAAGTGCTGCGATGAGGGAGACGATCACTAGGTCAATGGTCAATAAATAAACGTTACATTTTATTTCCTCTAAAAAAATCTGCTATAGTCATTCTCTTTTTCCCCTCAGGCTGCCATTCACGAATGGAGATCAGTCCATCATTTGTTCTCACACAAAGATATGTTTTGTTATCGGTATCAACTGCACCGATGGGCAATGCACTATTTGTATGGTTCAAGGCTTCCTCCTTCACGCGAAACAACTTATACGTCTTTCCTTGAAAGACTGTCCAGGCTCCGGGATATGGGCTTAACCCTCGAACAAAATTACGAATCTCGTTGCTCGGCCTATCCCAGTTCACTTCGCAGGTCTCTTTGAAGATTTTAGGTGCATGATGTATCTCTACCCCTGCTGGTTGTGGCACAGAAGGATATTCCTCTACTTCAATGGCGCGTACCGTTTTTAACACCAAAGCTGCACCCTTTACCATCAACCTTTGATAAAGTATTCCAACATCATCATCATCGAGAATGGGTTCTGTCTCTTGAAAAATAATTCGACCGGTGTCAATATCATGCTGCAGAAAAAAAGTGGTCACGCCCGTTTCTTTCTCTCCATTCATAATCGCCCAATTGATAGGCGCAGCTCCGCGATATTGCGGAAGTAATGATCCATGCAAATTGAATGTGCCATAAGCAGGCATTGCCCAAACCAACTCCGGCAGCATCCGAAAGGCCACCACCACTTGAAGATTTGCGTTATAGCTTCTCAACTCTTCGATGAAATCTGGTGATTTTAGGTTAGTGGGCTGCAAAACCGGAATGCCCAGTTTCTCTGCGCATTGCTTCACGGGTGAGGCTACCAACTTCTGCCCACGTCCCTGCGGCTTGTCGGGTGCCGTGATCACGGCCACTACATTGAATTTGTTTTCCGCCAGTATCTCTAGGCTGGGTACAGCAAACTCAGGCGTACCCATAAAAATGATGCGAAGTGCTTTCAACTCAATCTAATTTTTGACTACGCGAAGGAACGGATACCGCAGAAGATTTCAAAGATGAGGGGTCAATCTTTGAATATCTCGATTTCCATGCGCTGATTTTTTATTGTGACTAAACTCATGGGAACGAATTATGTTAGAAAACAAACAAATGAAAACAGTTCGTCCTTCGGCAGAAGTGAGCACAAGCTCAATGGCCGACATTGCTTTCCTCCTACTGACCTTTTTTTTAGTTACTACTGTAATTGATGAGCAACGGGGAATTCCTATGCTATTGCCTCAATGGGTAACGGAGAAGCCAGTGCCACAGCATAAAAGAAACATATTTAGCATCCAAATCAACTCCACCAATCGATATCTGATTGAAGGAGAACCAAAAGAAAATCTGTTTGGCATACGAGAACGAATCAAGAAATTCATTTTAAATAATAATGCCAGCCCCGAACTTTCAGAAAGCCCGACAAAGGCAATCATCTCCTTAAAGGCTGATCGCGGCACAACCCACGCAAGTTTCATAGCGGCCCTTGATGAAGTCCACGCGGCTTATCTTGAGATTTACGCCTCTCGCGCTAATATGAGTGTAAAAGAATTTAGAAATCTCGACCTAAAGTTTCTACAAAGCAAAACATTGCACGACAAGGCTAGGGAGGGAATACCTATGAATATATCAATTGCAGAACCATCGAAAGCCGAAAATTGACAAACAAAAAAAAGGCTGCCTCTTAGGAGACAGCCCTTTTTGAGCGGATAACCGCCAAGACTAATTCTGTTTTCCACCCATAAGCACCAGATCACTCACGTTGATTTCAGTGATGTAGCGCTTTTCGCCTTTATCGGTTTCGTAGTTGCGATGTACCAGCTTGCCCTCCACACATACCTCTGATCCCTTTTTCAAATACTTACCCGCAACGTCTGCCAGTTGCCCCCAGATCACAATGTTGTGCCACTGTGTGTCTTCCACCTTTTCTCCTTTTGCATTCTTGTACGAATCGGTCGTGGCCATTGTGAAGCTGGCCTTCTTTGACTTGTCGAAGTCTTTCACCTCCACATCCTTTCCCAACCGACCGATCAACTGCACGCTGTTTCTTAAGCTTTTCATAACTGTAAAATTTAAATGGTTAAAAATTGTTTTTTGTTTTTGTCCCCGACTGAGTTGTTCAGCGATTGACGATGCAAAGGTGTGGGGAGGCCAAAAAAATAGTCGTTTGTTATCCAATTACTTTCGTTTATATTCGTTTAGAAACGTTTATAAACGGATATAGAAACAGCCAAAAACCGCTAATTTATGCCAAAAACAGAAGAAAAAGCCTGCTTAGAGTGTGGCGAAAAAATCAAAGGCCGTGCCGACAAAAAATTCTGTTCGGACCAGTGCAGGGTAGCCTACAACAATAAATTAAACCGTGATGAATCGAATTATATGACCAATGTGGTGAACCTGTTGAGGAAAAATCGGAGGATCTTAATGGAACTGAACACAACGGGAAAAACGCGTGTGAGCAAAGAGTCATTGGCCAAGAAAGGGTTTGATTTTAACTATCATACAAGTCAATACAAAACCAAAGAAAACGCAGTTTACTATTATTGTTTTGAACAAGGCTACTTGCCGGTGGAAAATAATTGGTACCTCTTGGTCGTGAAAAAAGAAACTATGTGATTATTTTGTTACGATTTCTAGATATCGATAGCAACAACGAATAAACAACTACATTTATCCTATGTGGAATCTACAAAGTAAAAAAGCATTAGTGACGGGCGGCACCAAAGGCATAGGCCTGGCCATTGTAAAAGAGTTTTTATCACTGGGTGCCGAAGTATTGGTGGTCGCGCGCGATACCAAGAATATTCAAGGCAAAGTAAAACACTCGGCCAATCTATTCACGATGGAGGGAGATGTCACCCATCCAGCATTTCGCATCGCGTTACTACAAAAGGTGAAAGAGAACTGGGGCAAATTAGATCTGTTGGTCAACAATGTCGGCACCAACGTGCGCAAAAAATTTGTCGACTATACGGACGAAGAATATAAGCAGCTCTTCGAGACAAACCTTTTCAGCCTCACTGAAATTACGCGCCTGAGCTATCCTTTTCTTAAAGCAGCTGGCAATGCGAGTGTGGTTAATTTAGCATCAGTCGCAGGGTCATTTGATGTTCAAACCGGGCCACCTTATGGAATGACCAAGGCTGCCATCATTCAATTCTCAAAACATCTAGCTGCCGAGTGGGCCAAAGACGGAATTCGGGTAAACACCGTTTCACCCTGGTATATTCAAACACCCCTCACTGAATCGGTATTGTCTCAACCCGATCGACTTGAAAAAATTCTTGCCCGAACGCCAATGAACCGTGTGGGCCAACCCGAAGAAGTGGCTAGCTTAGTGGCCTACTTATCAATGGATATGGCCAGTTACATTACCGGACAGAATATCATGGTAGATGGCGGCATGAGTGTAAAAGGATTGTAAAATTTTCTAATGTAGAATAAAATAGCTCGAAAGATGAAAAAACTATTAATATTCTTGCTCGCAATGACCGCCATTGGCGCTCACGCTCAGACCATCAAAAATCTTGCTCCCGGCAAACCAGAAGAAGCCGGCCTCTCTGCCGATCGTTTGGCTCGAATTGATCAAATGATCAACGATTACACTTCCAAAAAGTGGATTCCGGGAGCAGTGGTGCTCATTGCTCGAAATGGCAAGATCGTCCACTATAAAGCCTACGGTTATAGCGATTTCGAAAAACAAACACCGTTGAAAAAAGACGACATATTTCGAATGGCATCGCAGACAAAAGCAATTACCAGTCTGGCGGTGATGATGCTTTTTGAAGAAGGAAAATTTTCGCTGGACGATCCCATCTCTCGTTACATTCCCGAGTTTAAAAACCCAAAATTGCTGGGCACGGTGAATTGGTCGGATACCACTTACTCCACTAGTCCAGCTAAAAATGAAATTACAATCAGGTATCTTCTCAGCCACACATCGGGTATCGATTATGCCGACATTGGCAGTCAGGAATTCAAAGCCATTTACGCAAAGTCAAAAGTACCCAGCGGCATTGGTACCAACAACATTGTTCTGGCCGACAAAATAAAAATACTGGGAACGCTCCCGCTCAAACATAACCCGGGTGAGCAATTCACCTATGGACTGAATACCGATGTGCTTGGCTATTTGGTAGAAGTGATCTCAGGTCAGTCACTTGACCAATTTTTTAAAACCAGAATATTTCAACCACTTGGGATGAATGACACCTACTTTTACCTGCCTGAACAAAAATACAGTCGATTGGTAGGTCTTCACCAGACAAGTGGCGGTACACCGAAAAAAATGATGCCCCCGACCGGTAAAGGAATCAACCCTGACTATCCCGCAACCAAAGGAACATACTTCTCAGGTGGTGCAGGATTGAGCGGCCCTATCGAGGACTATGCGAAACTTCTTCAGCTGTTTTTAAACAAAGGCGAATACAACGGAGTTCGGCTGATTAGTCGCAAGACCGTTGAGCTGATGTTAACGAATCAAACACAGCCGCCTATTACAGAACAATTCGGTCTTGGGTTTGGATTAGAGACAGACAAGAATGACTCCAAGTCGATCAGTACCCTTGGATCATTTTCGTGGGGTGGTGCGTTTAATACCAACTATTGGGCTGACCCTAAAGAAAAACTCATTGGTATTATCTATACGAATATGTACGCATCACCTAGCTACCAAGTAACCGACAAATTTAAAGTGCTCACCTATCAGGCGATCGCAGATTGATGTAACGCAGTGTTCTAATTAGTAACACCTGCTTATTCTTGAACAGAAATCTTTTTGTGATAGCCGTTGGCGAGTTTGTTGAAAGGAAGCGTCACGCACAGAAATTCTTGTTCTACTACAGCAGAAATATTTGCCACATCAATAAAATAAGGAATGGCTTTGTGATAGACCACTTTTGGTATTTCGATGTTTGTTCCGTTTGACAAGAATTCCTGCGTGTAATAGATACTCAGGAAATTATTGATCACTTCCACCTGAAGTACCGACTCTACCACACCTGGCACTTTACACTTTATCTCCCGATGATCCTCGTGTTGCTTTAATTCAATGATCGGCTGGCTTACCCCGCCACCTATCGTATTGGTAATATCAATTGACTGCAATAACTCAATGGGAATCAATCTGCTCTTTTTCATTTGCACTATTTTGTTCACATCCATTAACAATCAACATACCATTGAAAGTTCCAGGACAAAAGGACAGCAACTGTGAAAATCTTTCACTAAACTGAGCCTTTTCGTCCTAAATTTTTCAAATACGAATACTCTTGCATGAAGTTTTGGCAGCTAGGTTGCAACTAGAATGTTTTTTAAAGAAGCCAGGTTGCAACAACCAACATTTTATTGAAAATTGAATTACCACGAAAGCATATACGCTACATTTGAATGTGAGCGATTTAGAGACAACCGGGTTACAAGAAAAGAGCAATTTCAAAATTGCCTTCGCGCTTGCCGTTTTTACCATTCTTTACAATCTCGCTGAAGGATTGATTGCTACTTGGTTTGGCTATCAAGACGAAACGTTAGCACTTTTTGGCTTTGGGGTCGATAGCTTTATTGAAATGATCTCGGGTTTTGGCATTGCCGTAATGGTCACCAGAATACAAAAGAATGCAGCAAGTCAACGGAGCGAGTTTGAAAAAAAAGCATTGAGAGTTACCGGTGCTTCTTTCTATATGTTAGTAGTCGGCCTGATAATTTCAGCAGCCCTTACGCTTTACTTGGGCAAGACGCCTATCACTACTTTTTGGGGAGTGGTTATTTCGGTTATTTCAATTTTGGTGATGCTATTTCTACTTCGAAGTAAACTTCGAATCGGTAAATATTTACACTCCGATGCAATTTTGGCAGACGCGAGTTGCACTAAGGTTTGTATCTATATGTCCTGCGTATTGCTGATATCGAGCGGCATTTATGAAACGACAGGGTTCGCGTACGCAGATGCAGTTGGCACACTGGGCTTAGCTTGGTTTTCTTTTCAAGAAGGTAAAGAGTGCTTTGAAAAAGCAGCTTCTGAAAAATATTGCGGCTGCGAACACTAAATGTCTGCCTTCTTCAACTTTAAATAACTGAAATAGTTGAAGAGAAAAGTCCAGCCAAGGGCAATAGCCACCGCAGTAATACTCACATAATCTTGTATCTCTTGAAACGCATAGCGTGCGAAAGGCAGCGGTACCAAATTAGTGATAGACTCCAATGGAAAAAATTGCTTTAACCATCCGATGCTTGGATTCAGGCTTTCTCGGAACAGATTGACTTTGATAATCGCTTCAATCATGTGAGATAGCATCAACAACACAATCGTAAGTCCTGAGCGCTGTACGAAAATTCCGAGCATCAATGCGTAAGACAAAAAAGCGAAGATTTCAATGAAGTAGGCAAGTAAAAACTCAGTGCCTACCAGAATGTCTGACCAAATCAACTCAGGCGTATAAATCAAGCCGGTAACCATCACGATCAACAACAGCATGCCCACACTCATCACACTTAGCAAAAGGTTGGTCAACACTTTTGATAATACGAACTCGAACCGACTCATGCCGTCAATAATATTTTGACGAAGCGTACGGTATTGGTATTCGTTAGTGATAGAAATGACAACCATAATCGACAACACCAATTTGAATAATCCGCTAAACCAAATCAGGTTTTGCCAGATATCCGGAAAATGATACAATGGTATGCGGTTCACATTCAAAGGCGAACCAAAATCCTCGAACTTGCTGGCAATCCATTTCAATATCTCCATCCCACTGGCGGTTGAAAACCCTAGGGTTATGAAATACAATCCACAAATGATCCAGAACGTGCGGTAGCTGGTCATTTTCTTTAGGTCGATTTTCAATAAGTGAAGCATGATAAAATTTTAGGTGTACGAATTAAGATCTACGAATCAATGAGCCTCAGCCAGTATTTCCAAAAACTGCTTCTCCAATGTTTTCTTCTTAGTGACCAAGTGAGAAGTAATAATCCCCTTTTCGAATAAAAATTTATTCAAGTCCCGGCTATGAAAACCATCTTTCATCATCACTTGAAAAACGCCATTCTCCTTTTTTATGTTGGCACTCCCGATAAATTCCTGAAGTAATACAGATAGATCATCATGATAAGCCATTACCTCTACCGTCTCTTCTCCTTTACCTACTTCATCTACAGGTCCACTGTGCATTAGCTTGCCTCTACGCAACACGGCAAAGTGGGTACACACTTTTTGAACTTCATCCAATAAGTGGCTTGCCAAAATAATGGTCTTTCCATCGGCTGCAATTCTCTTTACAATTTCCCGAATCTCCGCTATACCCATCGGATCTAAACCGTTTGTTGGTTCGTCCAAAATCAAAATAATAGGGTCGCTCACCAACGCAGAAGCAATTGCCAGTCGTTGCTTCATCCCTAATGAATACGTTCTGTATTTATCATCCTTTCGTGCACTTAACTCAACAATATCCAGTACTTTGGCAATGTTGGCAGGATTAGCACCCTTGATCATCGCATTCAACTCGAGGTTCTTTTGTCCGCTCAGGTAGGGATAAAAAATAGGATGCTCAAGCACGGCTCCAATCATTTTGCGTGTTAGGTGCGTGGAGGGCTCTCCAAACCAGGAGAAACTACCAGACGAAGGATTTGTTACCCCCATCAACATACCCAATGTGGTTGTTTTACCACTTCCATTTGGGCCAAGCATGCCAAACACTTGACCTCTTTTTACTTCCAGGTCTAGTTGGTTGACCGCGCAAAGCTTTCCAAAATTTTTGGTCAGCTTTTGAATAGATAAGACAGTTTCCAAAGGTTAGTTGTTTTTAGTTTCGTCTTTTTCTTCATCTTCTTTACGCCCCTTCTGCTTCTTATCTTTATCGCCACTGGCAAAGTCTTTGATTTTTTTTCCAATATCGGTGCTTCCGTCAATCGTGTTGAATAAAGCACTCACTTTATTGATCGCCACTTTACCAAGCACATCCAATACATAGAGGCTTGCAGAATCACTCGCTAAAATGACTGTGCCCTTCACATTGCCATTCACCTCTCTCACAAATACATCAAAATTCCTTCCTTCGATCCTTCCCGACATCACTTCTTCATAAGACTCCCCCCGGTAGCTCTTTTTCAAAGCTGCATAACCTGCATCCTGAAATTTCTCTTTGGTTTTGTTAATCATTACAAAACGCATCTTCTCAATATCCTTGATTAACTCATCAAAATCTTTGTCATCTTTTTGGTTAAGCATTTTTAACGTGTTCTTATAAAAATACAACGACATGCCCTCGTATTTTTTATCAAGTTCCACGGTTGTCTTTGTTTGGGCCATTAGCTCGAACGAAACAAACAGAAGTAAAAAAAGAGTTTTCATTTTTATCGTTGGATCAATTTTAAAAGACAATTTAAACAAATCAACAAACTGGTAACCGTAACGTGCTTTTGGAAAAGAAGATGCAATTTGGACAAAAAAATCACCCCTACTATTTACCTATTGCAACAGCAGGGGTGAGTCTTTTTAAAAGGATAATTAGTCCTTCTTTTTGTCTTTTACTTTATCCTTCATTTTATCAAGATTCTGAAGGCCATCAATGTTAACGGATTTACCAATTTTGCCCATCTCTTTCAAATCAATCTCCCCGAAAAGTGACATCACCAAAAACTCCTCATTGCCTCCCAACACCATCACCAATTCACTGATTTTTCCGCCCGACTCTTTGGTAAAGAACTTCATGTCTTTGTCTTTATCGCGCACTGTCATCAGTTCTTCAAATTGACCAGCTGGCACCATTGACAAAGCTTCTTTGTACAATTCGCGAGAATTACGAGCGTCATCTTTTTTCAAAATCTTCAGTCCTTTAATTTTACTGATGGCACCTATCATCGCTTTTTCTTCTTCTGTGTTTCCATCAATATTCGCCATCATGCTGAACATTTTTCCGCTGATGCTCACTTTGCTAAAGCTCTCATCGCCATCATACTTATTGAAGAACTTCGCAATTACATCGTTCTGCGCTTGCACAGCCACCGACAACAACACCATCATCACCACTCCCAACATTTCCTTTTTCATAACACTTTTTATTTTAGGTTTTTACTTTTTAAATGTTCACTTTTTTTTGATCTACCTGTTTCCCCTGAATCTTTTGCTCTGCTTCATTAAATAACTCAATCTTCCCCGCTTCTTTGTGTGCCTTATTAAAACTATTCGAAATCATCATCAGCGCCTTCTTTGTTTCTTCTAATGCCATTCGCGGGTCACTAAAGGTATCCTCTGCTTCAGCAGGGTATGCTTTTCGCACTTCTTCCCGAATAAAGAATCCAGCAGCGGCCACCACTGCAATCCCAGCTGCAATGCGAGCATAGTTAAAATACATTTTGATCGATTTTCCAGCTGGTCTATTGTCCCTTATCTTCCTTTTCACAGCTTCATCAAAACCGCTTGCCTCGATTTTTGTTCTGCGTTGCAGTTCAAAATACCTGAAAAGTTCTGCCGTCTCGTTCATTTCTGCCGGCACGGAGCCGCGAAAAAAGGAATGCAATTTTTGTTCTTCCTCCAGCGATGTCTCGCAGTTCCAATATTTCTCCAGTAGTGCCTTTACTTCATTAGAGTCCATACGCATTCAATTTTAATAGCCGCTCCCGCACAAAGTTTCTCGCTCTAAACAAATTTACTTTCACCTGGCTCATGTCCAGTTCCAGAATTTCACAAATCTCGTTGTAACTATACCCTTCTATGTCACGAAGGTGCATCACCTGCCGTTGCTTTTCGGGCAGTGCTTCAATCAGTTCATTTACCCGTTGCATGCTTTCATGTATTTCTGTTTTTTCGTAAGGTGTTAAACTTTCTTGACGAACTTCAAAGCCTTCTTGCATCGAATCGGTCGTTCTGCGTTCTTTTGAGCGAAGGCGATCGAGCGATAGATTTTTGGTGATGCGCATACACCAAGCCTCCATGTTGTCAATCGCGCCCATCTGTTCGCGTCCGTTCCACACCTTCATCATCACCTCCTGAACCACATCCTTGGCCTCCTCGCTGCTACCCAAAAGCCTGAAAGCAAATCGGAAAAGCTTGTTTTTCGTAGGCAGCACCCGGGTTTCAAAGACTTCGATATTCATCGTTTCAAGAGCTAGACGGCAAAGGTTTACAGATGTTACAAAAGAATTTCAATTATTTTTGGGCGGCTTGCGGGCTATCCGCTACAAGTCCTCGCTCGTTCCTCGCTGTGGGCTTTCCACTACTATCCCTGCCGCAAATAGAGACTATCCGACTTTGGATTTTACAAAGTCGAAAGCTAGCCTAGTTAATTTGCTTACAATTTCATCTTGTTCTTGAATTCCGATAGTATCAGATGAATATTTTCTTGAAACTACGCTAGTCCTATCCAGAAAAATTGAATACTCAAACTTGTTAAAATTAACAACAACAGAAAACTCTACATGAATAAAGTTGCCGGTTTTGGATTCAAGTCCTTCAAAAACAAAAAGTAGCTTAACAAAATCGGGCTGATCATAAAAACGTTTTCTAATTGATAATGAGCTGTATTCTTCATTGAGGTTTCTCAAATAAATTTTATGCACAAACTCACCGATATTCGCAGCCTCGACCTCAGTCCCTAAATAATTTTGTTTCTTTTGCTTATAGAAATCTTTCAGTGAAGAATAATCAAAATAAACTCTAGAAACTGCAAACATATCTTTGAATTGCATACATTTTAAAGCGGCCTTTTGAAGAATCTCGGCTAACCCATTAAAAAAAGTTGTTTCAATTATCTCTAAACTCTTTGGGATGCCTTTAGCTTTAGAAGAAAACTTTTTCTTCCACACGCTTAATTCTTTGTCAATATCATCTACCTCCTCAATACTTTCCCCTTTTGCCGCTTTAATGCTTATCTCTAAAGACCAAAATAGTTCCTTTGCGATATATTCAACAAAAGAATCAAGGTCCCCAACATCAGCCTTGTTCAATGCAGTTAAGTAATTCTTCTTGTCGGCTGATTTAATAATAACCGGTGGAAATCCATGACGTAGCAAAACATAGTTCATCAGTAAGCGGCTAGTCCGCCCATTGCTATCATCAAATGGGTGGATTCTTACAAAATCGTAGTGAATCTTGGCAGCTAACTGAAGAGGATGGAATTTCTTTTTTGATTCCGCTTTTCTGTACCACTCCATTAACTCAGCCATCTTTGCAGGCGTTTCCTCTGGAGAAGCGTAATGGAACATCTCACCATTCCGTAATCGAACTGAGTTAGGCTGTTTCTTATACTCGCCTGGAATAATCTCCTTTCTGGTCGGTTGGCCATCTGGCGTTTGCGCATTGCCCCAATAAGGACGCACCAGAATGATCTTATTTAACTCTCTAACATCTGCCTCCGTAAGAGTCCTCGAAAAATCTCTTGCATACTCTCGGATAAGCTTGATAGCGACATCGTGCGCTTTCATCTCCTCGTACTCGCGCATGTCATGATCGCCTGTGGTCTTATCGAAAATCAAAAGCAACTCAGTCTGTCCGTACGTAAGAGTATTGCCTTCAATATGGTTAGAGTTAAAATTCCACTCCAATCGAAATTTTTTCCACAGCCTTTCTTCGTCTACCTGCTTCAACGGCTTTAACGAATCTAATTCGGCTCGAAGAGAGTCTATTTTTTCCAGCAAGGAAGAAAGATCAATCATTAAAAAAGACGGTAATCAAACCCTAAGTTATCAAGAAATTATCCAAATCGAAGCAAACGCCACCAAAACGGAACTTTGTAATACTAGAAAAGAGGCTTAACAGTCAATATGTACTAACTTTGAGACTGGATAGACATGGACCAAGCCGAAAAAATCATCATTTACACTGCGTTTGACAACGCCATCGAAGCTAACATTGCAAAGACCAAATTGGACGCTTATGGTATCCCCTGCTTTCTGACCGAGGAAAATTTTACCGGGCTCTATCCTCTACGCAACGATATCTTTCCTGGAGTACGACTCCATATTTTTGAAAGAGATTTTATTCAGACAAAAGAAGTTCTTGAAGACGTGGAATAGATCGCTCCGCTTTTTCAATACTGTAAATTACACCTTGTGTTTGTTGGCTCGCCCTTCGCTTATAGAATAATTGCAGAAAATAACAAACTGATACTAGTAAGTGATACCTAACAGCCCGCGTTTGCTCTGGAGAATCATCAGCAGAATTACAACTAATGCAATGCCGTTAAAAATGAACATCCTTTTATGCTTGGAAATGGAATCGGTCATCTTCTTTGACGTTATACGCGCCATCGTAATGAACGCAACGGCAACGAGCATTCCCGTGTTGTGCTCTACCAACCAATAGCGAGCTGTAGGATCTTTCATCGAGGCTCCGCTAAAAATCACAATAGGGCTTACAAAAAAAAGAATAATGCCCAATAGCAACTGCGTGTGGGTGAGCATGAATAGGCCTAGTCCTAGCTGGTCGTCCAACTTAACATAACCTGTCTTATTCAACCACCCAGTCAACGACCGAACGATTATCCATACAAGGCTGATTAATATAAAATAACGAAGAATCGAATGGGTGACTAGCAGTAACGAATGCATATGCGATAGTTTAGTTTTCAAATGGAAAATTAGCTTAAGAAAAGCATATTTCCGCTAGCTACCATTAATTGTTTGTTTGAACCAGTTGTCGCTATCTTGCCACATCAATTCATGATACTATGAAATCCAAAACCATTTGGCTCCTATTCGTGTTGGCGTTTCCAAGTGGGAAGGCACTGGCGCAACCCGACACAGTGACCGTTGGTGCCTACGTCCTTAGCGTACACGATATTAACTTTCACGAAAAGGAATACACCGCCCGATTTTGGCTTTGGTTTTTGTATGGAAATCCAAAATATGATTTTCTCACCCAACTGGATATGCCCACCGCTAAAGGCTACGAGCAATCTACCCCCATAGAGGATAGCTTAAATGGACAGAAATGGGTCATGATGAAGATGAAAGCCACCATGAAAGAAAAGTGGAACGTGCAAGATTTTCCTTTTGATCAACAGCATTTGAGTATGCAAATTGAAAACTCTCAATACGATAGTAGTAGCATGATTTTTAAGGCTGACAAAAAAGGTAGCCGTTTCAGTCCCACAGAAGCAATTGATGGATGGAACATTCGTGATTTCAAAGTCTCTGTTGGTACGAATCACTACGAAACAGGTTTCGGAGATTCGCGTCCGGGTCGCAACCCACAGACTTTTTCAGCCTTTACAATTGAAATGAATTTGCAGCGCGATGCTGTTGGTCTTTTCATGAAGATATTCCTTGGCATGTACATCGCTTTTTTGATTGCCATGATCAGTTTTGCACCGAAACCTTGGGAACACGAGCCGCGCTTTGGCCTGCCGGTGGGCGGTCTATTTGCTGCTGTTGGTAACAAGTACATCATCGATTCATTGCTTCCGGAATCTTCTACTTTTACGCTAGTAGACACGTTGCATACACTGACCTTCTTTGCCATCTTTAGTATTCTCCTAGTCTCCGCTATTTGCTTGCGTCTGTATGACGCTGGCAAAAAAGATCAATGCTTACGCGTAAATAAGATTGGATCGCGAGGGATTCTTATCGTCTATGCACTGGCAAACGTGATTTTTGTAGGATCGGCTGCGTTCAATTAATCAAATCAAAAAAAATGAAAAAAATTCTGGCAGAGCTATTGACTATTGGCGATGAGATATTGTATGGTCAAATCGTGGATACGAACTCTCAGTGGATGAGTGTGGAATTGGACAAAGTCGGCATAAAGGTTATCCGCAAGACGACTGTTGGTGATCAGGAAGAGGAAATCCTCACCGCTTTCGCGGAAGCCGAAAAACGCGCTGATATTATTTTAATTACCGGGGGGCTGGGCCCGACCAGCGATGATTTGACAAAGCCGCTATTGGCGAAATATTTTAATTGTAAATTAGAAATCCATGAAGAAGCGCTGCAAGAAATTACAGCATTCTTCAAAAGCCGTGGCCGAGAAATGATAGAACCCAATCGACAACAAGCTGCGCTTCCTGTTTGTTGTACAAAAATAACAAACCCCATCGGCACCGCGCCAGGCATGTGGTTCGAAAAAGAGGGTAAGGTCTTTATGTCAATGCCAGGAGTGCCTCACGAGATGAAAAAGATGATGACCGAACGGGTCATTCCAAAGTTGAAAGAAAAATTTCACACACCCAACATTTATCATAAGGTCATTCGCACCATAGGAATCGGAGAGTCTTTTCTGGCCGAAAAAATTGCACCGTGGGAAAATAGCTTGCCCCAACATATTAAACTCGCGTACCTTCCGAATTTAGGAGAGGTAAAGCTTCGCTTAACAGGGTTTAGCAATTCTTCTTCACACCTAGAAAGCGAAATCGAGGTGCTAGTAGAAAAGTTGAAGGTCATTGCTGGCGACTATATTTATGGATACGGGGACGAATCGATTGAGGTGGCGATTGGCAAAATGTTGCGCCAGCGCAAGCTCACTCTTTCAATGGCGGAAAGCTGTACGGGTGGGTACCTCTCGCATTTGATCACCAGTGTACCGGGCTGTTCCGATTATTTTCTGGGTAGCATGGTTCCCTATGCCTACGAAATAAAAATGCGCCAGCTGGGTGTAAAACCTGAAGTGCTGGAAAAATATGGAGCAGTCAGCGAACCGACCATTATTGAAATGGCCAACATTGTCCGTGCCAAATTCAATACTGATATTGGAGTAGCGACCAGTGGCATTGCTGGCCCTGGTGGCGCAACACCAGAAAAACCTGTAGGGATGGTTTGGATTGCTTACTCAGATAAACATCAAACGGTGACGAAAAAACTTCAAATCTCTAGCGATAGAGCGATCAATATTAAAATGGCTTCAGCCGCTGTGCTGAATCTCATTCGACTAAGTTTACCAAAGTGATTGAGAAAAATATGAAAACATCTGCATTACTCTTTTTTTTATCAATTTCCTTTATTGCGCGCTCGCAAACCAAAGCCGTGACAGAATCGGGAGACGAAGTTCTTCTTTTTCAGGATGGACATTGGGAGTATACAAATAAGTCTGCTGATGAAAATCGGCCAGAAATATCTGTTAATCCCAACAAATTCTCCAAGTCGGAAGTCAATACCTTTCTCCTTAAAAGCGGGAAAGTGAACGTGGGTGTTTGGCTTGATCCAAAAAAATGGTCTTTTAAAAAAGCGGAAAACAACGAAGATGCGGAATTTGAATTTCAGTTAAAAAACGAAGATATGTACGGGATGTTGATCTCCGAAAAATTAGAAATTCCTATTGAGACACTAATGAACCTTGCCATCTCAAATGCAAAAAAAATTGCACCTGATATCCATGTCACCTCTGCCGAGTATAGAATGGTTAATAGCCTTCGAGTCCTTTGTATGCAAATGAATGGAACTTACCAGGGTATCAAAATTTCGTACTTTGGATACTATTTTTCTAGCACTAATGGAACTGTTCAATTCATTACATACTCTTCGCAAAATCTTTTTAAGGGCTACCTCGGCCAAGCTGAGCTTTTACTCAACGGGTTTAGCGAAATAAAATAATACTTCTTCAATAATTTGGATCAGAGAATTTGCCAAAACCGCAAAAAACCCGAACAACCTAGAAAAGTAAATAACCCAGCCAAACCCAGATAAACCGGGTTCAATAATTTGAGCTTTTACTTGAGAAAAACTAATTACCTTTAAGGCACCCAAACGATTGAAATCATGGCGCAAGTAGAGTTGATTATGCCTAAAATGGGCGAAAGTATAATGGAGGCTACCATTTTAAAATGGTTGAAAAAGCCCGGTGATAAAATTGAACAAGACGAGAGTGTACTTGAAGTGGCTACTGACAAAGTAGATACTGAAGTACCGTCTACTCATGCGGGTGTCCTAAAAGAAATTTTGGCCAAAGAAGGTGAGGTTGTTAAAGTTGGTAAAGCAATAGCTATCATTACTTCGGATGTAGTGGCTGGAGTCGAAACTGAAAATGTTGTAGTTGAAAGAAAAATTATAGAGACACAAAAAGAAGTTTCTACGTCCACTAATGGCACTGCGAGCCATGCTGCGGCTGTTGTAGCACCTACCGATTTCAAGAATGCGAGTCGATTCTATTCGCCACTGGTAAAAAACATAGCCAAAGAAGAGCAGGTTGCGCTGGCAGAACTGGAGTCGATTTCCGGAACTGGGGCCGAAGGCCGAGTGACAAAAAAAGACATGTTGGAATTTATTCAACAAAGAAAGCTTGGTCAGACAATTGCATCAACTCCGCGCACTACTTCTGCCCCACTAGTCCCCGCATCCATTAGCAGTGGCGATGAGATCATTCAAATGGACCGCATGCGCAAAATGATTGCCGAGCGCATGGTGGACAGTAAACGAATATCTCCACATGTTACTTCTTTCGTGGAGGCGGATGTAACCAACATTGTATTTTGGAGAAATAAATGGAAGAATGACTTTCAAAAGAGAGAGGGAGATGCACTTACTTTCACACCTATCTTTATTGAAGCCGTGATGATGGCCATCAAAGACTATCCAATGATCAATATACAGGTAGACGGAGATCGGATCATAAAAAAGAAGGATATCAACATCGGAATGGCCGTAGCGTTGCCAAGTGGAAACCTGATAGTGCCAGTGATAAAAAATGCAGACCAGTACAATATCACAGGGTTGGCAAAAGTGGTGAATGACTTGGCTAAAAGAGCACGTGAAAATAAGTTAAAGCCTGATGAATTGGCAGGGGGTACATTCACTGTTTCAAATGTTGGAAGCTTTGGCAATGTGATGGGCACTCCGATCATCATGCAGCCACAAGTCGCGATTCTGGCGTTGGGAGCGGTTCAAAAGAAACCGGCCGTTATGGAAACTCCCTACGGAGATGCGATTGTAGTGCGACACAAAATGTTCCTATCCCACTCGTACGACCATCGCGTGGTGGATGGCTCTTTGGGCGGAAGTTTTGTAAGAAGAGTGGCAGACTACCTTGAGAAGTTTGATGCGAACCGAAGAATTTAGAAAGGAAGAATTAAAAGTCAGAAGTTAAAATTTCTGATCACCGGAAAAATCTTAAATCTTATCTCAAAAATCATAAATTCTAAGAATGAAATTCGGAACCAAAGCTATACACGCAGGAGTTGAGCCAGACCCGTCCACTGGCGCGATTATGACACCAATCTTTCAAACCTCTACATATGTACAGGAGTCTCCGAGTAAGCACAAGGGATACGCCTACGCACGAGGTGCAAATCCTACTCGAAACCAACTACAAAAAAATATCGCTGCTTTAGAGAACGGAAAATTCGGCTTGTGCTTCTCTTCTGGAATGGGTGCCACCGATGCCGTGCTTCGTTTACTGAACCCAGATGACGAGGTAATTACAAGCAATGACTTATACGGTGGATCTTATCGTCTTTTTACTAAAGTGTATGAGCGGGCGGGCATTAAATTCCACTTCATCGATTTGACGAATCCTGAGAATATATTACCGATTATCAACAAAAGGACGAAGTTGTTATGGTTAGAAACTCCTTCTAATCCATTGATGCGAATTATAGATATACAAGCCTGCGTGGCTATTGCAAAAAATCATCGTATCCAAGTAGCCGTTGATAATACCTTTGCCTCCCCGTATTTACAAAACCCACTTGACTTGGGAGCTGATGTCGTGATGCACTCGGTTACGAAATATTTAGGCGGACATAGTGACGTGATTATGGGCGCGCTTGTTGTGAACGATGAACAGCTTTACAAAGACTTGGCTTTTATTGCTAACTCATGCGGAGCCGTTCCCGGGCCTCAAGATTGTTTTTTAGTACTACGAGGAATTAAAACGTTACATCTGCGCATGGAGCGGCATTGCTTCAACGGCAGAAAAATTGCTGAATATTTGCAAAGCCATCCTAAAATTGGAAAAGTATATTGGCCAGGATTTGAAGATCACCCGAACCATACCGTTGCAAAAAAACAAATGAAGGACTTTGGCGGAATGCTGTCATTTACCTTGAAAGATGATCGACTGGAAAAAGCCATTTCTTTTATGGAGAATGTTGAGCTGTTTTCATTGGCAGAATCTTTGGGTGGCGTTGAATCACTGATCAATCACCCCGCATCCATGACGCATGCCAGCATTCCTAAAGAGGAACGATTGAAAAATGGATTGAGCGATTCGTTGATCCGATTGAGTATCGGAGTGGAGGATATAGAAGATCTTATTCAGGATTTGGAAAACACGCTGACAAAAGTATAAACCACCGTCACGAAATAATTCGACTGGCTTAACTAACTTTTTGTCTCGATGTAGGGAATTGAAACGACAAATTCGCTTCCCTTCCCTTCGCTACTGATGAGTTCAATAGTACCCCCCAATCGATCAATCAAAGTCTTGACAATGGCAAGACCTAAACCATTGGAACTCTCTGATGAGGTTGGTTTTGCGCTTAACTTTTTAAATTTTTTATAAAGTGACAACCTATCGGTGTCAGTAAATCCAGGCCTCTGATCCCTCACTTTGATAATTGCGTTTTTACTCTCAATTCGACACTCTAAAAAAACAGAACTGCCCACTTTTGAAAACTTGATCGCATTGGATACCAGATTCTCTACGATTCGATTGATGTAAGATGGATCTGATGTGAAAAGTGCAGTACTAGGCAAGGTCTTTTCCAATCTTATATCCTTTTCTAAAGCAACAACTTGAAAATACAAAATACTGTCGCTAAGCAACTTAGCCAAATCAAAATCCTGATAAGATGGCGCGTTTGAGTTTTCCTCCATAGCATGCGCGTCAAGCAAATCAGCTATCAGACGCGCACCCGATTTAGTTGAATCACGGATCATTTGAATATAAGTCATTTGATTCACGTTGAGCGGGCCTTCCTTTTCGAGCAAATACGCAAGTCCTGAAATTCTATTTAGTGGTGCCTTCAGGTCATGTGCTACAATGCTCATGATTGTATCTTTCTCGTGATTGATATCCGAAAGTTGCTGATTTCGCTTAGACAATGCTTCATTTTTTATATCTATCTCATGTTGGTGACTAACGATCTGGTCATTTTGAGTGGCCAATTTATCGTTCAGCATTTTTCTTCGCTTACCAATCTGCCAATACAAAACGGCCAATATTGAAAGAAAGGCGATGACGAATACGGCCAATACATTCACAAACCGTTGGCGATCCACCAGCGTTTCGGTCTGTGCTTGACGTAGCTTAAGTAATTCATTTTCCTTTTCTTTCGATTCAATTTGCAATTCAAATTGTAGCTTTTCTACTTTCCTGGCCAACTCCAAATCTCCGATCGAATCTTTAAGGATCAAACATTGATTCATATTCACGATTTCCTCTTGGCGATTATTTAGCATCTTGGATACTTGTGCCAACAAATAATAAGACTCTAATTGAAAAACAGATTGTTGGCTAGATTTCGAAAGTTGGAGTGCACTACTGAACTGTTGCCTGGCCTGGCCATATTTCTTTCCAGCCAGATAGATTCTACCCATCAACAAATGAGCTTCAGGCAATCTTCTAACATTGGCTGATTTCTCAATAAAAGCAAATCCCTTTTCACCAATATTTCTTGCTTCGGAAATCCTGCCCTGCCGCAATTAGTTCTCCGCCAACAGAACTTTCGTTCTAGCCAGGTTAATCGCATCATCAATGGTTTGGTATACTGAATCTGACTTTAGAAAATAAAAATTCGATTTTTCCAAGTCATCCATTTTCTGATAGAGCGTACCTAATTGTGTATAGGCAGACGAGATATCTCGCACTTTTTTTAGCTGCAATCGAGTGGCCAAGGCACCGAGTAGCGCTTGTTCTGCTTTCGCAAAATCCTGCTGCGCCAGATAGAGAACTGCCAAACTTTGTCTAGTGTAAGCAATGCCAGATTGATCACCAGTTGATGTAAATATATTTTGGGCGTTCATGAAGTAGGGTAGTGATTTAGAAAGGATGCCCTGCTCAAATAATAGCCTGCCAATATTATTATTTCCGTAGGCAAATTGATTGGAATCTTGTTGAATGGTTGCCACCCGAATCGCATCCTGCCCAAGGTCATAGGCCTTCGAAAGTTTCCCGAGATAATTGTAGGCCACCGCCAAAAAGTTAAGGGGTTTGGCAAGGCTCGTCTTCAAGTTTTCCTTTTTGCCAAGCTCATAAGCCTGCTCGCAGTAGTAAATAGTGCTGTCCGGTTTTGCGAAACGGTATTCCCAGCCAATTGAGTTTAAGAGTTCGAATTGCTGATCTGTGGATGTTTCTTTTAGCTTTAGTTTGAGGCTATCAATGAGCGCCCAATTCTGGCCAATGACTGGTATTGTCAGCAGCACTAGCGAGCAAAAAAGTAAAAGACTCCTCATTTTTTTCGCACTCCTATATCACCACAGCGAGATACCGATAAAGCTATCGCGATCAATATTATTTGTGTTATTAATGTGTTGAATTTGAGGTGCCAATTGAGAGTAACCTTGTCAGTCCTCTTCCACAAAATTCATATCGCGGCTAAAAGTCTCCTCCACCCACTGCAATGAAAGGAATGCGATGATAATGGTAACAATTCCGACCACTAAAGCTCCATAAATCACCGCGGATTCTCCCCCACCCAATTGCTCGCGCATAAAACGAAAGCCCAACGTAAGAGGTACCACCATGCCACGAATAAAGTTTGGTGCCGAAGTAGCCACCGTGGATCGAAGGTTGGTGCCGAACTGCTCTGCGGCCATCGTAACAAAAAGAGCCCAGTAGCCAATGCTTACTCCTAGTAGAAAACAGGTGAGGTAAAAATTAAACACGGAACGGCCAGGCGTAAACAGATAGATCAAAATCATCCCCGTTGTAACGACCACGTACAAGAACACTACCTTTTTGCGTGAGCGCAGTGCCTGACTAATAAAACCGCTGACCAAATCACCGACTGCCAAACCAATATAGCTATACATCACAGCGTCTCCCGCTGAAATGGTTCCGTCAATATGAAGTGCTTTTGCAAACTCGGGGGAAAACGTGATCAAAATGCCAATCACAAACCAGATAGGCAACCCAATAAAAACACTTCCAACAAATTTTTTAAATCGCGCGGCATTGCTAAAGAGTTGAAAAAAATTTCCGCGTTGAACTGTTTGCTGTTTCAAGTTTAAAAATACACCTGATTCAAAAATACTTACGCGGGCAACCAACAAAACAATTCCCAAGCCACCGCCTATGAAGTAGGCTATCTGCCAGTCAAATTTTTTGGCTATAAAATTAGCGAGTACTGCCCCCATCAAACCTACCGTAGCCACTAACGTTGTGCCATATCCGCGCAAGCGCGTAGGCAGTACCTCAGACACAAGCGTAATTCCCGCACCCAACTCCCCTGCTAAACCAATGCCTCCAATAAAACGAAGCACTGCATATTGATTTACGGTGGTAACAAATCCATTGGCGATGTTGGCAAGTGAGTACAACAAGATGGAGCCAAAAAGTACAGACAATCGACCCTTCTTATCGCCCATTATTCCCCAAATTAATCCGCCCAGCAAAAGACCAACCATCTGGCTCTGCAACACAAATTCTCCTTGTGTCAGCAGTTGGTCATCAGGAACTCCAATGGATTGCAAACTAGTACGCCTGACAATGCTAAAGAGGAGCAAATCATAGATGTCCACAAAGTACCCCAACGCGGCTACTATCACGGGGACGCTCCATAAAGGCTTCAGGCTATGTTCTTTCATTGAAAAAATTTGGTCAAAATAGCGGTTTTATCGGACATTCAATCCATCCATCATTATCAAGTTTTTGCCATTTATAAAAAACCACCCGATTTGTTCATCAATTCGATTTAATATCGAACTTAGAAACCAAACCTCATCGACATGCAAAAGATCTTTTATTTTCTCGTGTTTCTGTTTGCTGCAGCCAATGTGCTTGCGCAAAAAAAGGAAACAAAAACAACACTAACCTTTGACGAAAAGTTGTACTCAGCATTGGAGTGGCGCAGTATCGGCCCTTACCGTGGAGGCAGATCAGCCGCAGTGACGGGAGTACCTGGAAAGCCAAATCTCTTCTACATGGGCGCAACCGGGGGAGGCGTTTGGAAAACGAATGATGCTGGAAATACCTGGAGAAATATTTCAGATGGTTTCTTTGGTAGCTCAATAGGATCGGTTGCCGTTAGCGAGTGGGACAACAATGTAATCTATGTTGGGCAGGGCGAAGGCACCATTCGGGGAAATGTCTCTTATGGTCATGGCATGTGGAAATCAACGGACGCTGGAAAAACTTGGATTTTTGTTGGATTGAAAGAATCTAAGCACATTCCTCGCATTCGGATACACCCCAAAAATCCGGATTTGGTGTATGCGGCCGTATTAGGCGATTTGTTCAAATCTTCAGAGGAGCGGGGCGTCTATCGAAGTGACGATGGTGGAAAAAATTGGAAACGCATTTTATTTGCTAACGCCAATGCGGGTGCAGTTGACTTGTGTATGGATCCCAATAATCCACGCATACTTTACGCATCAATGTGGAGAGCAAAAAGAACGCCTTATAGTATGGAAAGCGGAGGCGAAGGCTCTGCCATTTATAAAAGCACCGATGGCGGTGAAACTTGGAAAAATATTTCAACAAACGATGGATTGCCGAAAGGAATTTGGGGCATATCATGCGTCTCGGTTTCTCCAGTCAATTTTAACCGCGTGTATGCCATGATTGAAAATGACAATGGAGGTGTTTATCGTTCAGACGATGCAGGAGAAACCTGGAAAAAAATGAATGACGACCGGAACCTCCGCCAACGGGCATGGTACTACACAAAAATTTATGCAGATACCAAAGATGAAGACATGCTGTATGTGATGAATGTTTCCTATCACAAATCAAAAGATGGTGGCAAAACATTCCAATCCTACAATGCTCCACATGGCGATCATCATGACCTTTGGATTGCGCCAGAAGACAACCAGCGTATGGTTATTGCCGATGACGGTGGTGCTCAGGTTTCGTTTGATGCCGGAGAAAATTGGTCGACCTATGGAAATCAACCCACTGCGCAATATTATCGCGTGACTACCGACAATCATTTCCCCTATCGCATCTATGGAGCACAACAAGATAACTCTACCCAACGAGTAGCCCACCGGACAGATGGCTTTTCAATTGGAGATCGTGATTGGGAGCCAACAGCAGGTGGCGAGAGCGGACATATTGCGGTAGACCCAACAGACAATGATGTGGTGTTTGGTGGTAGCTACGATGGTCTATTAACAAGAAAAAATCATCGCACCGGTGAAGAGCGCGGTATCAACGCCTGGCCAGACAACCCGATGGGCCACGGAGCAGAAGGTGCGAAGTATCGGTTCCAATGGAATTTCCCGATCTTCTTTTCTCCACATGACACAAAAAAATTATATGCTGCATCGCAAAATTTGCATGTAAGCTACAATGCCGGAGAGAGTTGGGAACTAGCTAGCCCAGACTTAACTAGAAATGATGCCTCTAAAATGGGGTCTTCTGGTGGACCGATCACAAAAGACAATACATCGGTAGAATATTACTGTACGATTTTCGCAGTAGCGGAATCTCCATATGAAAAAGATCTCATCTTGGCGGGTTCCGATGATGGATTACTCCACATCACTCGCGATGGTGGAAAAAATTGGACAAAACTTTCTGTGGCTGGAATGCCCGAGTGGACGATGATCAACAGCGTTGAATTTACGCCTCACGAAAAAGGTGCAGCCTATGTGGCCGCTACAAGTTATAAATCAGGTGACTATCGTCCCCTTCTTTTCAAAACAAAAGACTATGGAAAGACCTGGACAAAAATCACCGATGGCATAGATCCTACTCATTTCACACGCGTAGTAAGAGCGGACCAAAAACGTTCTGGTTTGTTGTATGCCGGCACTGAATTTGGAATGTATATTTCATTTGACGATGGTGCAAGCTGGAAACCTTTTCAGCTCAACTTGCCAATTGTTCCGATCAACGACCTCACTATTAAAAACGACAATCTCATTGCGGCCACGCAAGGAAGAAGCTTCTGGCTGATCGATGACCTTACTCCATTGCACCAGTTGAATGAGACCGTTAGTAAGGCAGATGCGCATCTGTACAAACCAATGCCAAGTTACCGAATGAATGGTGGCCAAGCCGGACGAAGAGGGCAGCCTAAAACAGAAGGCGTGAATCACCCGAACGGTGTGATGATTCACTACTTCATCAAAGACACCACCAAAGCAGTGGCGTCATTGGAGATATTGGAGAGTAATGGCAAACTGATCAAAAAATTCGCCACCAAGCCCGACAAGAAAGCAAAAGAAAAGGAAGACGAACTAAAGCTGAAGCCGGGCATGAACCGTCAGGTTTGGAATATGCGCTATGCAGATGCTGAAGGTTTTGACGGAATTATTATGTGGGCTGCATCACTCACCGGACCCAAGGCGATGCCTGGCACCTATAAGGCTCGCTTGACTGTCAATGGAAAAGTGATGGAGACCGAATTTGAAATTGTAAAAGACCCGCGCACTAGTGGCACTCTGGCAGATATCAAAGCACAGTTCGATTTCTCTATCGCGGTTCGCGACAAACTCTCCGAAACAAACAAAGCTGTTAAAAAAATTCGTACCGCTCGCGAACAAATCAATCGCGTAACAGAGCCGATGAAAGGCAAAGAGGAGATGAAAGATGTCAATGATATGGCAAAGTCAATTTTAGACGATATGAAGAAAATTGAAGAAACGCTTTATCAAACCAAGAACAAGAGTGGACAGGATCCTTTGAACTACCCTGTTCGATTAAACAACAAATTGGGTGCACTTGGCTCTGAGGTTGATGGCAGTGACTTTAGGCCGACCGAGCAAGTAAAAGCGGTCTATAAAGAAATCACAGAGAAAATTGATGAACAGCTAAATTTACTTAACAAAGTAATGACAGATAAGGTACCTAAGTTCAACGATCTCGTTAAACAAAAACAGGTGAACGCGATTTCGATCGGTGACATCATGTAGTAGCCAATTTTCTACTTAAAAAAAGCCTCCAACAGTGGGGGCTTTTTTTTGTAGTGCATTGACCATGACTTCCAGCAAGAACTAATTGCACTGCGACCGTTCTGCCTCCGGTAATTTATCTATATCAAAGCCCTACATTTTAAATAACAATATCTTAAAGCCAATTTACTATATTTGCGTCTCTTTAAAGAAATAGGAACGTTGTTAACAAAAAGTACAATTATAAGATGCTTTGCCTGGGTGTTGCTCATTCAGGTCATTAACATTTCTATTGATCCAGTTGATCCTATCGCAGAAAAATTAGGACGATTATCCTGGGAAGAAGATCTATCCATAAATGATATTGAAAGTATAACCGAATTTTTATCCGAACAATTCTTGGGGATCGACATACCAGAACAAGACGAAGATGACGAAAACGGGCTTGTAAAATTCGCAGATCTCTACATTACGCAATCCTCCATTGAAATCAAAAAAAAATGCCGACCTCTTCGGCAATCTTTTTTTCCATTGGAAAAGAAGCTCACCTCAATTGTTCTTGATTTCACTTCCCCGCCACCGAGAGTAGCGTAGCTGTTGTATTCTTTAGAGAAAATTATCTACTGAAATGCCCCTGAGGTGTTTTAGTAGTCTTCAATTTTCCGTCATTTTCATTTATTATTTCACTTACTTTAATATGCGTATTAAGAAATCGTATCTCTTTTGGAGAAACTGTTTGAATGGTTCCTTCATAGGTCTCCTGTCAGGCTTACTTCTATCGGCCTGTTCATCAAACAAAAAAGATAGTGCAACACAAGAGAATTTTTCCGTCACGAATCCTATTGTTATTGACACCATCTATACCTCTGAATATGTGGCCGACATTCATTCATTACAAAATGTAGAATTAAGGGCACGGGTAAAAGGTTATATCGAAAAAATTTATGTTGACGAAGGACGTCCCGTAAAGGCAGGGCAACTACTCTTTAGCATAAGCAGTCAGGAGTATAGACAAGAATTATTGAAAGCCAAAGCAATGCTCACCAGCGCGATTGCCGATTCAAAAGTTGCAGAAGTAGATTTAAACAATGTAAAGACACTAGTAGAGAAAAACATCGTTTCAAAAAGTGAGTTAGAGATGGCAAAAGCCAAGTTCGATGCTTTTCAGGCAAAGATAGAAGAAGCTAAGGCCCATGAATCAAATTCAGAACTGCAACTGTCATTCACAGAAGTGCGCGCACCGTTTACTGGTGTGATCAATCGCATACTATATAAAACGGGAAGCTTAATTGACGAGGGTACACTTCTCACATCACTTTCCGATAACAGTGAAGTATTCGCTTATTTCAATGTTTCGGAAACTGATTACTTGGACATTGTTGAGCAGGGAAATGAATCAAAGAAATATGACGTGGAGTTAATCTTGGCCAATCACCAGCCACATAAGTACAAAGGAGTCATAGAAACAGTTGAAGGAGAAGTAGATAAATCAACCGGCAACATTGCTTTTCGCGCCAGGTTTAAAAATCCTGAGTTGGTTTTAAAGCATGGCTCTACGGGAAAGATAAAATTGAATCATGAAATCAAGAACGCAATACTTATCCCTCAGAAGTCAACCTTTGAGATTCAGGAGAATCTGTACGTGTATGTTGTCAATGATAAAAATGCGGTTGAACTGCGAAATATCAAGTCAACACTTAGAATTCCGCATCTCTACGTCATCGCGTCAGGCCTCACCCAAAACGACCGAATTCTTTATGAGGGAATACAACGAGTAAAAGAAGGTGACAAAGTTGAACCCAGGCCAATAACAATGAAAGTGATATTACAGCAACTTACTAAGTTGTGATAGGTAGCTAACCAACCATCTCTTCAACCAAAAAATAATCATGACCACACGATTTATAAGTAGGCCTGTTCTTTCAATTGTCATCTCCATTTTGATAACACTAGTCGGTGCATTGTCGCTCACCCAATTACCGATGACCCAATTTCCAAATATTGCCCCAACAGAAGTAACGGTTACTACAAAGTATACCGGAGCTAATGCTATTGTTTGTACGAAAGCCGTTGTGACGCCTCTAGAAAGAGCCATCAATGGTGTGCCTGGTATGGCGTATATGTCATCTGTGTCAGGCAATGACGGTACTAGCGTCATTCAGATAATTTTTAAAGTCGGCACCGATCCCGAAGTGGCTTCTGTAAACGTGCAAAACCGAGTGGCTGCGGTATTGGATGAACTTCCTCAAGAAGTTATTAAATCAGGTGTTATTGTGGAAAAGGTTGTGAGCAGTATGTTGATGTATATCAACATCTTGAGCAACGACCCGACACAGGATGAAAAGTTTTTATACAACTTTAGTGACATCAATTTATTGGCGGAACTAAAGCGCATTGATGGAGTTGGGTTTGCCGACATCATGGGTTCACGCGAGTACTCGATGCGCATTTGGTTAAAGCCCGATAGAATGGCAGCCTATAACATTTCCTCGGCCGAAATAATAGAATCTTTACGAAACCAAAATATCGAAGCGGCACCGGGAAAGGTGGGGGAAAGCTCAGACAAAAAAAGCCAGTCACTACAATATGTAGTTAGGTATACCGGAAAGTTCAATATGCCGGAACAATATGAGAATGTTGTTTTAAAATCAAATGCCGATGGAAAATTACTACGATTGAGAGATGTTGCTGATATAGAATTTGGCTCGCAGGATTATGATGTTCTGTCGAAAGAAAATGGACAGCCTTCTGCAGCCATTATGCTCAAGCAGCGATCCGGATCAAATGCCAGCAAAGTAATCAGCGAGATAAAAACAAAAATGGAAGAACTAAAGCGAACTTCTTTTCCTGTCGGAATGGATTACACGATCAGTTATGATGTAGCCCGATTTCTAGATGCCTCCATTGGAGAGGTGATAAAGACATTGATCGAGGCTTTTTTGTTAGTATCGTTGGTCGTATTTATTTTTCTGCAAGACTGGCGTTCAACCATCATTCCCGCTCTCGCTGTTCCGGTTTCACTGGTGGGCACGTTCTTCTTCATGCAACTGTTTGGTTTTTCATTAAACCTGATCACTTTGTTTGCATTGGTACTTGCTATTGGCATTGTAGTCGATAATGCGATTGTGGTAATTGAAGCGGTTCACGCTAAAATGGAAAAGTCAAATATTAGTCCTCTAAAGGCAACTGACGAAGCCATGAAAGAAATCAGTGGAGCGATTGTCGCTATCACGCTGGTGATGTCAGCGGTATTCGTTCCGGTTGCATTTATGTCGGGACCAACTGGAATTTTTTATCGACAATTTTCATTAACTATGGCGGTATCTATCGTGTTGTCGGGTATTGTTGCGTTGACCCTTACCCCTGCACTCTGTGCCATCATTCTAAAAAATTCTCATGGCCAACCTAAAAAGAACAGCAGGCTGAATCGGTTGTTTAACGGTTTCAACCACTGGTATGAAAATCTTTCTGAACGTTATCAGCAACTATTGAATGCGATCGCCTCACGAAGAGCTGTCACTATTGGAATACTACTCATCTTTTTGGTTGGCTCGGGTGTACTGGGTAAACTACTGTCTTTTGGATTTATACCCAATGAAGATCAAGGTACATTCTATGCTAGCGTAACTACACCCGTTGGCGCGACATTGGAAAGAACATCGGCTGTGGTAGACGAAATTGAGAAAGCTGCTCATGAATTGAAGTTTACTGCCTCGGTATCAACATTGGCGGGCTTTAATTTACTCACCGATGGTACCGGGTCTACCTATGGTATGTGTATGATCAATTTAAAACCCTGGGAAGAACGATCGGAATCAATAGAAGATGCAATTAACGTGCTTCGCGAAAAAACGAAACATATTCAAGATGCGCAAATAGAGTTTTTTCCACCTCCCGCGGTGCCCGGATATGGCAATGCCAGCGGATTCGAATTACGACTGCTGGACAAATCTAAGAGTGATGATTTAACCCAACTAGAAAAGGTAGCTGATGACTTTGTTGCCGCTTTGAATAGCCGACCGGAAATTCAAAATGCGTTTACGAGTTTTGATGCCAGTTTTCCGCAATATCTAATTCATATCGACAATGATAAAGCGGCTCAAAAAGGTGTTACCACCCAAACCGCGTTGGAAAATCTACAAACGCTCATTGGAAGTTATTACGCCACCAATTTCATTCGGTTTGGGCGACTATACAAAGTGATGGTTCAAGCACTACCGGAATATCGCGCACGACCTGATGATCTTCTGAAACTGTACGTGGAAAACAGCGAGGGAGAAGTCGTTCCTTATTCCGCTTTCATCACCATAGAAAAGGTATTTGGCCCCGAGCAGCTTACCCGCTACAATATGTACACATCTGCTATGCTAAATGGTGAAAGTGCCCCTGGCTATAGCAGTGGCGATGCCATTAATGCAATACAGGAGGTTGCCCGGGAGACATTGCCGAGAGGCTTTGGCATTGACTGGGCTGGGATTAGCCGCGATGAAGTATTAGCCGGCAACCAAGCTGTTTATATTTTTATTATCTGTCTTGTATTTGTCTACTTACTTTTATCTGCACAATATGAAAGTTTCTTGTTGCCGCTGCCCGTTATTCTTTCTTTACCAACTGGGGTTTTTGGGGCACTATTCCTTTTAATGTTATTGGGATTGGAAAACAATATCTATGCACAAGTAGCCATGATTATGCTCATTGGTCTGCTTGGCAAAAATGCAATTCTTATAGTGGAGTTTGCCTCGATGAAACACCGGGAAGGGCTTACCCCTCTGAAAGCTGCCATTGAGGGGGCAACCGTCCGTCTACGACCTATCTTAATGACATCCTTTGCATTCATTGCCGGATTGATCCCCTTGATGTTCGCGTCAGGCGCTGGCGCAATTGGAAACCGTACGATTGGTACCGCAGCAGCAGGCGGGATGTTATTCGGAACAGTATTCGGGGTAATCATTATACCAGGCTTGTATTTCATTTTCGCTACGGTATCGGAGAAACATATTCCTAAAGGACTGCACGAAGAAGTTCCATTCACTGAAGAATTAAAATTGAAATGAAGAATTATAAATACATCATACTCACTATTTTTCTCACGGCTAGCCTGATTGGTTGTATACCTACACAACCAATGTATCAGGTGTCAACGAAAACCACTCCGATGTCATATGTAATCGGTAGTGATTCGGCTGCTATTGCCACCATTAGCTGGAAAGAATACTTCTCTGACAAAAATCTGATTGCACTGATTGATACAGCGCTTGCAAATAACTTTGATGTACTTATTGCACTACAACGAGTTGAAGCCGCAAGTGCGGGAGTGCAGTTTAGTAAAGGTTTGTTATTGCCATCCGTTAGCATAAGTGGTACAGCAGCCATTCGAAGATATGGCCGATACACAATGGATGGAGCGGGAAATGCCACCACAGACATATTACCAGATCAAACTGTACCTGTCAATCTCCCCGACTATTTTGTTGGACTGCAAACCTCATGGGAGGCCGACATCACAGGCAAAATACAAAACAGAAAAAAAGCTGCCGTAGCTAGATATCTGTCCAGTATTGAAGGAAAGAATTGGCTGATCACAAATTTAGTTGCAGTGATAGCATCCACTTACTATGAATTACAAGCACTCGACATTGAACTGGAAATAATACGCGAGAACATTTCTATTCAGGAAAATGCCGTGGCAGTAGTAACTTCACAAAAGGAATCTGGCGCGGCCAATGAGTTGGCAGTAGAACAATTTCGCGCCCAACTTCTTACCACCAAGTCACTCGAGGTAGAAATTGAGCAGCAAATTATAGAAACAGAAAACCAAATCAACTCTCTACTAGGAAGATACCCCCAGCCAATAGAACGAGGTAAAACTATTCTAACACATATAATTCCAACTCAACTACAGACGGGTGTACCGTCAGATTTACTTCGCAACCGCCCAGACATTAAGCAAGCGGAGCTTGAACTAATAGCAGCAAAAGCAGATGTTAAAGCGGCAAGGGCAGCCTTTTATCCTTCGTTGAATATTACAGGCGGATTGGGCTTTCAGGCATTCAAGCCAAATCTCCTATTCACCACACCTCAATCTTTCGTATTCAGTCTGGTAGGAGGATTGTCGGCACCCTTGATTAACCGAAGTGCAATCAAAGCGAATTTTAAGGGGGCAAGTGCATATCAAGTAGAACTGCTATACAACTACCAGAAAAGTATCTTAAATGGATATGCTGAAGTTTACAATCAGCTAAACAACCTAAATAATCTACAACGCATCTATGGCTACCGAAACGAAAAAGTGAATATACTATCTCAATCCATACAAACATCCAATGACTTATTCAAGACGGGGCGAGCAAATTACCTGGAGGTGTTGTTGACTCAACAAAATACACTGAACGCGAGACTGGACTTTATCGATGTAAGGAAGCGTCAAATGCTATCCCAGATCAATATTTATAAAGCGCTTGGGGGAGGATGGAAGTAATTTGACAAAAGGCAATGTGCCACACATTTCAAAATTGGCGTAGCACTCTTTGCCGGAAAAATAGAACTATTCTATGCTTCGAATCAAATAAAAGCAATTACTTCGCCAATACCAGTCTACCTTTTTGAGAAACAGTCTTTGCGTTCAAAGTCACATTCATCCTAAAGATGTAGATTCCGTTAGGCATTTCGTTTCCAGCGCTATCAACTGCACTCCATGAAAATTCGTTTGTCCCAATGATAAAATTCTCTACTTGAGCTCGTCCGAAATTCTGAATCAGGCGACCGTCTAATGAATAAATTTGCAGTGAGAAATCATCCGGTAAATTATTTCCACTCAAGACGAAACTGAAATAAAAAGAGGAAGTAGAAGGATTGGGATACACCGATTTTAAAACAAGAACAGTGCTGTCACTCACTCGAAAATCAATCTCGTATGGCTTCAAGCCACTTTTGTTTCCGCTGGCATCTGTGCCTTCTACCCGCAATGTATACAGTCCCTCTGTCAAACTTTGAGGAACAAATTTAGCTTTGAATGGTTCCGTAGAAGTAGCTGCTGACCATGTAACATCCGGCCGGCCAAAATAAATTGGTGTAAAAGAGCAACTTGAACTGCCACATTCCGATTTCAAAAAGATACTTACACCTACTGTGTCTTTCTTCAGCAAAAACGGATTATCGTCCGAAAGTTCAATTTCAATGTTAGGTTGGTTAGACACAAAATCTTTGTTTTGAATCACCCGACCATCTATTCGCACTTTTAAGGTTGGTGCTGTTAAGTCGGGACGGACATTCAAATAATCTAAAAGGTTTACAATATTATTATCATAGTATTGTTCCGGTAATTCTTTCGGATTTACAAAAACTGAAATGTCGTTTAGTCCGGCTTTCAATTTTGTGTCGATATCGAATGAAAAGCTAATCGTCTCACCTGGTTTTGGAGGGTCAATAAGAAAAGATGAGGATTGATTTTTTCCGGAGTTCTTTATCAATACATCGGTTCGTACAGTGAGTTGACCTGAGAATTGTTTATCAGAAATATTCGCAAACCCAAAAGATTGATCAACAAAAGTTTCCCCTTCTTGAACGTTCTGTTGCGCAACAGTTCCATTGCGTAAAAGCATTCCCTCGGCAACTGTTTCAAACAAAACGATCCATTTGCGCAATTGGGCTGCTGAAAGATTTACGGCATCTTCCATCTTCATTTCCAGTCTCAGCAATGGGAATTGTTTCGCATCGATAAAACTCAAGTCCAATGTGCCCGTTACATTGTCTCGTAACATTGTTTCGACACCGAGTAATGAAACACCATAAATCGTAAAACTAACTACATCAGTCGTTTGAAGCTCGGTAACCTGATTGACTAAACGAACCCAATTTTTTGCAGGGCCTATCACAGTCGACTTCATACTTCCATTTGAAAACCGGCCTGTGATTGTCTTTGCAACAGATAATGATTGCGCGGTAGCTGGTGCGACACTGCTTTTGAAAACTCGGGCTGTGCCTACGGCTGCGCCCTTTCTACCCAGTATTACGATTGGCTCTCCATCCAACAAAAGATTGATTTGTGCCACGCTGATTCCAAAGTTCCCCAATTTGGTTTTTACATTATTTGACCATAACGTGTAGGCAGGGTTGCCAATGGAAAAAAGAACCACTGAGTCACTTTGCTGAATGGCATCAACATAAGTTGCCAGATCATCGTTCATGCCGGTTTCAAGTTCTGAAAGTAAAAAACTATTGATTAGCTGAGGCTCCCGTCCGCAAGTGCGCGGATCTTGAAAATTAAAAGGAATGCCCGCATAGGGTACGGCTGTACTTTTGTTAAACGCCACGAGATTAATCGTGTTATTTCTACAAGGCTGACCTTGAGAGGCAACATTGTATTCTACATTGTTGATTTTAAATGATACACTCGTTGCGGGTGTGGGATTAGTACTTCCGAACGTGGTCACAGAAAACGGCTGCACACTTTCCAAGTAGCTCAATTTTCTTAATTGTGCATCTTTCAGCAGACCGAACACTTGATTTTCATTGTACTGGGGGAACTTCAATTGCCCCCATCCTTCCGATCCATTTTTTATAAAGGTAAACGAGGTGGTCATCCACTCAGTACTTTCATTCGACTTAGGCTTATCGAATCGGGTACGCCAATAATAAACCGTGGAATCAACCGGAAGCAAATTGACCGAAACCTTGGCAAGTACTTCGCCCGACACGACTTGAGATTTTAAGAATGAGCTGTTAAACAAATTAGTCGTATCTATCTCGATGCGAAAATCTCTGACACTGGATACTAAATCAGTAGCTTGAAACACGAGATCCAGAGACTGCTTGCTTGCCAATGCATATGGAGCAGGAAAAAGATTTTTTGTTCCGTTCGATGAAATCAATCCATTAAACGTAGCGGAATTATTGAGTTTACTAATTTCTTTAATGGTGTTGAGAGGATCAATAATTACAGTGAATTGATTGAGGCCACCACCCGCTGCGTCTCGTTTCACCCGAAAAACTACCGTGTCTTGATTAAGCACATTTTGAAAAATGGAGTCGTAGCTTTTGGATGTATTATCGTTAAATGTTCGTATCAACCGCATAGGCAAATCACCCGTGCCAGTCGCACCTAGGTTCTTTCGCACAACCCGAACACCGAAGGAATTACTTTGAGAAGTCACCGGCAACCCATCAAGTGACAACAGGGACAGAGAGGTATTTTCAAGAAGATAATCTGGTCTAGCCGTTCCAAAAAGTTTTACGGCCGGATCTCCCAATAAAACCATTTGCTGTACTTGTGTAACACTCAATATGTCCGAGCCGAACGAACCAAGATAACGTTTCGCTACTTCTTTCTGCACATCACCAATTCCTTTTTGAATAAATGTGGTGTCGGCAAAACCCACACGATAAAATAAATCAGAATACGCCCGAAGGGTATTGCTAAAACCAAATGAGCTATGAGCAATAAAGTTTCTGGCACCTTTATTAGTAGCCAACATCCAGTCTTCTCCAAAAATAGTTCCGTTCAAAAAGAATGCGCCCGCATTGCACCCATTAATCAAGAACACGGGATACTTGCTTGGATTATTGTAACCTAAAACCGGATCGGAAACAAAACCAATGTCAATATCGATAGTGCCAGGTGATGAATGTCCAAAAAACGTAATGACGTTTGTTCCTTTATTTACCTGATCGGATACGTTGATCAGCTGAGAAGGATTTGATTCCCTCTTTCCAATAGTCGTGATGTTGCCCCCCCAACTTGCTCCCTTTGCCACATCTTTAAACCCATCGACATAGCTTCGAAACAAAGGCAATTCAAAAGGTTGAATGCCACCGCTGAGATGAAGTCCCTGCTTCCTCCACTCTTGTGCAACCGAAGCCGATTCGGTTTCAATTATCTTATTCAAATAAGCAGCCACTTGTGTGGCGTTCGAAGCAGACAATCTTCCTGTTGCCACTTTCGGTTCGAACGTAGTGCCGCCCAACCCTGCTGTAAATGCCATGTCGGCAGCTGGATAACCGGCCGAAGGCACTAGGTCTCTAAATTCACTGGGGGGCAATGCTTTTCTTTGATAGCTGGAGTAAGAAGAAATATCTCTACCCTTGCCAATGATAAATAAGTATTTTGGATTTCCCTTGTCAACCATCCATCGCATAAACTCATAAATCGCAAGTGAAGAGGTCTCTCCATAGTTGAATTGATCGTAGAGTTGATCAGAAGTAATGGTAAGCGTATCGTATTTTCCGCCCGCGTTTGAAGCTCTGTACGCAGCATAGGACTGTACCACATTGGCGTAGCCAAGCGCGGGTTTGATCAAGGCCCGGTGCGTTATGATTAAGAAATTAGGAATCGTTGGATTGATAGACCGAAACGAGACAGGCTTTATAATGGGCGTTGTTGTGATACTTGCCGCCAATAACTTTCTCGCTGTTGAAGTATTTGAAACCACCGCGCTCAGTGCACTTCCCGCTGCGCGTGTTCCAATGGTAAGTACATCATCTGGGTCGGTCACATCCCACAAGCGAGTATTGGGAGACGGGTTGTCAATCTCGATGTACGATTTATTAGAACCGTTCACTTGAAGAATATATTTCTTCTCGGTTAGGGTTGAAGCGTTGAAATTCTGTGGAAACGTGATTTTCACAAAAGCAGTGCTAAACTGAAACCGGTTGGTAGTGGAGGTAGCCGCTTTTAGTCGAACCGTTACTTTTCCATCGGCACCTATGTCACTCCAATTGATCGGCAATGAAAGCAAAGGTGTTTCAAATCCAAAAAAATTGGTGGAAGTAATTGACCGCATGGCTCCCGTGTTTGCACCAACCAAAACTTCAGCACCATGCGCAATGTTGTCGCGCCCGACTAAAAATACTTCTAGCTGCGGCAATCCCGCCAAGGGCACCGAGTTAGTGACAAGGTCAAGTACGTAATCGATCGATTGATTTTGTTGTAGTGCAGTTCCAAACCATCCTTCCGCCTGCACAAACTGAGTATAGCTTAGCTCACTATTTTGAGTAGCGCCTGCAGAATAACTATTCCCTAATACCAACAGCCTTTCCTCGTTATGAAAAACTTCTTTTGGAATATTCGAAACATTCACCTCGGAGAAATTTGCCATGCGTTTTCCAGCTGGCGGAATCAATGAATAAGTTAGGAAATAGGCCGTTGTATCGCTGTAAAGGTTATAAAAATTGTGAGGCTGTGCAGAGGACGGCTGATAAAGTTTTTTGTCGAGTGTGCCATCGTTTTTTCGTCCAAAAAATTCAATAAAATCAGTCGCGTTAAAAACAGCATCCGATTCGCCTTGCACAAAAATAGCTTGCTCTACACCTCTGTGATATAGCTTTATCAGTCGTGGGTCTACCGAGTTCACTGGAAAACTTGCCGCTAAAAGATCTGAGTAAGTGAGTCTATAGATGCCGTCTTTTGCAACCGAGACTTTGTAATAGGACTGATTCCCATTAATCCAACTATTGGCATATTGCCCGCTTGCAGAAAGGGAGAACAAAATGAGCCCAAAAGCCAACATTTTCATACAAAGCCCCACCTTTATGCTAGTATAATAGTTCACACGGATCAATACGAATTCAAAAATAGTGGTAACAGGGGATTAAAACTATTCCATGTCTATTTCGATAACATCAACGGATTATTGTCAAGCGATCAATTTCTTGCCTTTCGTATCTTTGAAATCAAACGTTGTTTATGAAACAGGTATTGCTCATTGCTTTCTTTGCCAACATTATACCAGCTCTTTCTCAAACAGAAACAGAAGTTTTTGTTAATGACTTTGACAACCGCAAAAACAAATTACAACATAATGGGATGGTTGTCTTAGGTTCGTGGGCAAGTGCGAATATCATCGGGAGTGCCATCGGGTATGGGCTTTCAACCAGTAACGAAGAAAAAGAGTTTTACATCATGAACGGCTCGTGGGGACTCATTAACCTTGGTCTCGCTTTACCTGCGTTATTGACCAAACCCAAACCAACCGCATCGCTATACGACCTTCAAAGAAATCAAACAAAATTTGAAAAGATATTCTTAGCCAACGCGGTGCTTGACGTGGCCTACATTGCAGGAGGTTTTTACCTGAAAGAGTATGCAAGCAACCAGTCGGCACTCAAAGATCAAGAACGATTTAATGGATTTGGCAATGCAATTATCCTGCAAGGTGCAGGCTTGATGGCTTTTGATATTGCGATGACACTGCTTACTACCAAAAATAGGAGAACTCATTTAGATCCTTTTTTGAAGAAGACCTATTTCTCGTTCTCCGGCAATTCACTTCGACTGGGGTATCGGTTTTAAAGAAATATTCGTTTCTTGTTTCGCTAATGAGTAGTTGGTATTTTAGCTAAATTGGGAACTTGTATCTCCACTTTTTCAAAACATGCCCCTTAGTCTCAACGAAATTAGAAAACGTGCTACCGAATTTTCCAAAGAATGGGAGAATGTGACTGACGAGCGTGCGGAGGCGCAGACGTTTTGGAATAACTTCTTCAATATTTTTGGTGTATCACGCAAGCGAGTAGCCAGTTTTGAAAAGCCCGTAAAGAAAGCCGATGGACATCAGGGATTTATTGACCTGCTTTGGAAAGGGATTGTACTGGTAGAACATAAAAGCAAAGGCAAAGACCTTGAAACTGCTTACAAACAAGCAAAAGACTATTTCCCTGGCCTCAAAGACGAGGAGTTGCCACGGTACATTGTGGTTTCCAATTTTCAAGACATTAAGCTTTTTGATCTGGAAAGCAATACCGACTCAGAATTCAAACTAAAAGATCTGTACAAAAACATAAACCTATTCGGGTTTATTAGTGGATACCAGCAAAAAGTTTACAAAGATCAGGAAGCTGTAAACATAAAGGCAGCCGAACTAATGGGAGGTTTGCACGATGCACTTCTGGCCAATGGCTATCAGGGGCATGAATTGGAAGTGATGCTGGTGCGCTTGTTGTTTTGTCTCTTTGCCGAAGACACAACCATATTTGAGAAGCAGCAGTTTACCGAATACATTGAGCTACGCACCAACCCTGACGGCAGCGATCTGGGCATTCACCTTGGGCAACTCTTTCAAACATTAAATGCAGCCGAAGACAAGAGACAGAAAAATCTAGACGAGCAAGTAGCCGCTTTTCCATATGTGAACGGTTCACTCTTTGCCGAAACGATTAACCTTGCATCGTTTAACAGCGAAATGCGCAGCAAATTATTGAAGTGCTGCTATTTCGATTGGAGCATTATTTCACCTGCCATCTTTGGTTCTATGTTCCAAAGTGTAATGAATCCAAAAGAACGCAGAAATTTGGGCGCTCACTATACCAGTGAAAAGAACATTCGCAAAGTAATCGATGGTTTATTTTTAGATGAGTTAAAAGAAGAATTTGAAAACATCAAAACCAACAAATCAAAACTCATAAAATTTCAAGAGAAGATCGCCAAACTTAAATTTCTCGATCCCGCATGCGGCAGTGGTAACTTTCTTATCATTACTTACCGCGAGCTGCGTTTGTTGGAAATTGAAATACTCAAAATATTATTCAAGGGCCAATACGTTACCGATGTAAGTACCCTAAGCAAAATTGATGTAGACGCTTTTTATGGCATAGAGTACGAAGAATTTGCTTCGCAGATTGCGCAAGTGGCCATGTGGTTGATCGATCATCAAATGAACATGAAACTCTCTGCAGAATTTGGAGAATACTACAAGCGCTTGCCATTACGAAAAAGTGCAACCATTGTGCACGGAAATGCTTTACGCATTGATTGGCAAAGTCTGCTGAATCCAGTAAATAGTATCTACATAGAGGCCGAGCATGTTAACATCTATAAAGGCGAAGAGCCATTAGAGAAATATAAAGTAGCCAATATAAAAGCTAAAACTGTAACGATTGTTGAGGGAGCCAAACCCAAAACAAAAGAAAAAACAACGTTTGATTACATTTTAGGGAATCCACCCTTTATAGGCACGGCCTATCAAAGTAAAGAGCAAAAAGAAGACATGGCCAGGGTCTTCAATGGCGTAAAGTCGTTTGGAATGCTTGACTATGTTTGTGCTTGGTATATTATTTCGGCTAAAGTAATACAAAACTCAACAACTCAAGTATCCTTTGTTTCAACAAATTCCATTTCTCAAGGAGAGCAACCAGCCGTACTTTGGAGTGAATTACTTAAACTCGGTGCTAAAATTAAATTTGGTCATCGTACGTTCAAATGGAACAATGAAGCAAAAGGTAAAGCAGCAGTTCATGTAGTGGTCATCGGTTTTCAATTTGGCGACAGTCAAAACAAAACGCTTTATGAGTACCATGATATTAGCGGAGAACCTCTATCTAGAAAAGTGAAGAATATTAATCCTTATTTAGTAGCCGGTGATGACTTGACGCTTGCATCCATTTCAAAACCCATTTGTTCTTCACCGATTATGCAGTCAGGAAGTGCACTAAACGATGGAGGCTTCTTGATTCTTACTGAAGAAGAAGTAAATCTGATAGTTAACGCAGACTCCAAATACAAAAAGCTGATTAAAAAATTCTACAGTGGCCAAGATTTTTTAAACGGATCTAATCGCTGGTGTTTATGGTTAAAATTTACAGAACCGTCAGAATTAAAATCGAATTCCTTCATAATTGAACGACTTAAAAAAGTTAAAGAATTTCGTGAAAATAGTTCTAGGACTCAAACAAAGCGCATGGCTGCTTTTCCATATCTTTTTTCTGAAGAAAGACAACCGACATCTGATTTTCTACTTATTCCTAAAGTGAGTTCGGAAAACAGGACTTATATACCTATCGGTTACATGACCAAGGATGATATCATCACCGATAAAAACTTCTTCGTTCCAAAAGCATCGTCTTACCATTTTGGCGTTCTTACATCGTTAATGCACATGACATGGATGCGATATGTTTGTGGCCGCCTTAAGAGCGATTATAGCTATTCAAACACCATTGTTTACAACAACTTCCCTTGGCCTCAAGATTTACCAAAACAAAAAATTCAAGGAGTAGCGAAATTAGCACAACAAGTTTTAAAAGTCCGTGAGCGTTACCCAAAAAGTTCATTAGCCGACCTCTATGACCCGCTTACGATGCCTGCAGATTTGATAAAAGCCCATCAAGACTTAGACAAATTCGTAGATACTTGCTACCGCGCACAACCTTTTGATACGGAAATGCAGCGAATCGAGTTTTTATTTGACTTGTACAAACAATACACCCAACCACTATTCGGTTCCGAGAAAAAGAAGAAGGGTAAGAAGTAACTTGGTGAATACTTGGAACGTCAGTTATTTAACCTCGCCTGTGAGGCACTGACCTTTATCTCTGACAAAAAGTACTACTAAAAGAAGTGACCCCGGCAGGAATCGAACCTGCATCTTCAGAATCGGAATCTGAAATACTATCCATTGTACTACGGAGCCAGTTGCAATCAGTCGCAAAAATAGAACAAATCAACTGGCTTTGAAAGCCTTATTGAATAACGGCCACTACTTCGATTTCAATCAAAAAATCAGGATCAACCAGCGAAGTGACACCCACCAATGTACTGGCTGGCGGTTGACTTGTAGAGAAATAGGATTTTCTTACTTCGCGGAAAACGGCCACGTCTTTAGGTTGGCAATTGACTATGTACGTATTGACCTTAACCACATCCGCGAAAGTAGCACCTGCTTGAGCCAGCACGCGTTGAATATTCTCAAATACCTGAATCGTTTGAGCCTTCAAATCGCCCCTGGCAACTACTGCACCTTCCGCATTCAAAGGCACTTGCCCGGAAATATAAATCGTCCTTCCTCCACGCACCACTGTGGCATCGCTATAACCTACCGACTTCGGATTAATAAATTCTTTCTTTTGCGCCATAGCCGATACACCTATTGCAATACAAAAAAACAATACTGTCTTTTTCATTTTTTTAAAGAAACAACTCTTATCTGGACTTACGAATAAGATTGGCATTGCCACGAATAACACGAATGTACACGAATATCTCCTTTAATTGATTCGTTCTTATCGGTGCATTTGTGGCTACACTCCCAACCTCTCACTACATCAATTTTTAAATATGTTCTTTTTTGTTCTTCACCAGATCGTACAACAACTCGCGCGCTCGATGGAGCTGCGCTTTTACCGTACCAAGAGGTGCTTCTAGCTCAGCTGCAATTTCTTCGTAGCTTAATTCATGAAAGTAGCGCAAGCGAACTAATTTTTGATACTTCGGTGGAAGCATATTCACAAATACCTGCATCAACTCTTCTTTTTGAAGACGAATAGCCTCCTCTTGAGGATCTAGATTTCCTTTATCCTGGATATCAATAGACACCGAACCTCCATCGTCATCCGTAAAGGTGTTTTCAATACTAAGTGTATTCAACTTCTTCTTTCGAATGAAATCAATCGTGTTATTTGTGGCAATGCGAAACAGCCAGGTACTAAACGTAAAATCTTTTTTAAATCGATGCAGGCTGCGAAATGCTTTTGAAAACGACTCCATCATCAGGTCCTCCGCGTCATCTACGTTGCGAACCATCTTTAAAATCACGTGGTAAACAGGACGCTTGTACCTTTGCAAAAGCTTAGCATACGCCTTGTCATCGCCACCAACCGCCATATCGATCAGTCGAAAATCTTCGAGTGCTTTTGACGAAAACCTACCCTCTTCTAATTCCTCTTCCATCGTATTTTTTTTGAAGCCAACGCTACAGCCCCGGCAACAAGATAATAAAAGGCATAAATAAAATCTAAGATCGGTACTTTCCAAGCTTCAAATGGGTCGCCTAACATGCGCGAACCCCAATGAACTAAACCCGTCAAAAGCAGCGAACGCAACAGGAAAACGCCAATCAACCACCATGCAAATGGGCTGAAAAATGATGCCGGAATGACCAAAAAACAGCTAATCAGCCAGGTTATTGCGAAAAGACCTAAAATAAATCTGTCTGAAAATTTATAGCGTTTGCCTACCGACAAATGCCTCAACTTCTGATGATAGAATTCCCCCCAGCTTGTTTTAGGTTTGGAGAATGTGAGCGCTTCTCGCCCAAATTGCACCATGGTATTCTTCGCTGTTGCGTGTTCATTCACAAACAGATCATCATCGCCCCCAACCACGGCTAAATGCCTATTGAAGCCTTTGTTGTCCAAAAAAAGCGCCTTTGCATAAGCCAGATTTCGGCCTACACCCATGTACGGCTTGCCCAGCAGTGCCAACCCAATGAATTGGATGCCTGTCACAAACGCCTCAAATCGAATGAAAGAATTTAACAGACCGGCCTTTCTAAAATAAGGCGAAAATCCAACTACCAGGCGTGTTTCTGAATGATACTTCTCCGTCATTCGCCTTAGCCAAAGATCACTCTCCGGTCGGCAGTCTGCATCAGTCAATAATACCCAGTCGTGCTTTGCCGCTTTGATTCCTAATGTCAAGCCAAACTTCTTTCCACTAATGTGCTCGGGTTTGTTTGTTACGCGCACCATTTTCAGTGCATCGTGTTGCTTGGTCGCTTGCAATAGGTAGTCATAGGTTCCATCGTTGCACCTGTCCTCCACTACAATGACTTCAAATTGAGGATGATCTTGTTTTAAAAGTAAGGGCACGAGCTCACGCAAATTCTGCTCCTCGTCATGCGCACAAACGATCACCGAAACTGCGTGTGGCTCAGCGACAATGTCTTTGCGTTTTCCTCCAAATGCAAACAAGAATAAAATCAAGTAAATGAGCTGCACGCCAAGTGCTACAAAGCAAATAATAGTCAGAAGAAGCAAGCCAATTCGTTTAGAAGTGAAAAAACGTTCAAAGATAGTAAGAGGCAGGGATTATCGGGGCAAATCATCCGCCCAAACTCTTTTCTTTCGCCACACTTCTTACCTTTTATCGTCTTACCTTTGAAGCAAATATGCTGTTCAAATTACAATCGAAAGACAAACAAACAAAAGCTCGAGCAGGTCTGATCTCTACCGATCATGGCGACATTCCAACTCCCATTTTCATGCCGGTAGGCACAGCTGGTTCTGTGAAAGCTGTGCATCAGCGCGAGTTAAAAGAAGACATCAATGCGAAGATCATTCTAGGAAATACCTATCATCTTTATTTGCGTCCGGGGCTGGAGTTAATTCAAAAGGCTGGCGGGCTTCATCAATTCAATGGCTGGGATAGAGCCCTTTTAACAGATAGTGGCGGCTACCAAGTGTATTCGCTTGGCGCGAATAGAAAGATCACGGAAGAAGGAGTGATTTTTAAGTCGCATATCGATGGATCAAAGCATACGTTTACACCCGAAGGTTTGATGGACATTCAACGAATCATCGGAGCCGATATCATTATGGCGTTTGATGAGTGTACGCCATACCCCTGCGAGTACGGTTATGCCAAAAAATCTATGGACCTGACCCATCGCTGGCTAACGCGCTGCATTGAGCGAGTGAATACAACTTCGCCCATGTACAACTACCAGCAAACTCTTTTTCCGATTGTGCAGGGAAGTGTGTACAAGGATCTTCGCATCCAATCGGCCGAGTTCATTGCCAATCAACAACAAGAGGGCAATGCCATCGGTGGCTTGTCGGTGGGCGAGCCACATGAAATGATGTACGAGATGACAGATTTGGTATGCGGCATCTTGCCACAAGACAAGCCCCGGTACTTAATGGGCGTTGGCACACCTGAAAACATTTTGGAATGTATTGCCCTAGGCATAGATATGTTCGATTGTGTGATGCCTACACGGAACGCCCGAAATGGAATGCTTTTCACCACCCAAGGCATTATCAATATTCGAAATGAAAAGTGGAAAGACGATCTGGCACCCATTGATGCTGAGTTAGGCGGTCATGTGAGTACGTTCTATTCCAAGGCTTACTTGCGCCACCTGATTATCTCTAAAGAAATTTTAGGCGCGCAAATTGCTTCTATCCATAATCTTACCTTCTATCTTTGGCTGGTGCAGCAGGCACGTCAAAAAATAGAAGAAGGCGTTTTTTTAGAATGGAAAAATAAAATGGTGAAAATAGTTTCTACGCGATTATAAATTCAGTCCATAGTCAATCGTCAATGGTCGATAGCTCGTACAAACCATGGACAATCGACTATCGACCATCGACTAAAAAATGAAAATCCTCGATAAATACATCCTCAAAAAAATCCTTTCCACTTTTTTCTTTGTGGTATTGATTTTGGTGGCGATTATTTGCATCATCGACCTTACCGAAAAGATCGACAAGTTTATTCTTTTTAAATTAACGCGATGGGAAATCTTAAATTACTATTTCGATTTTATCGTTTGGATTGCGGGGTTTCTATCGCCCATCACAATATTCATTGCGGTGATTTATGTTACCTCTCGCATGGCGGGGCAAACGGAGATTGTTGCCATTCTCAGTAGTGGGATTAGTTTTCGTAGATTCCTTTTTCCGTACTTTCTGGCAGCGACCATCGTGGCGTTGATGAGCTTCGTGTTGAACGGCTGGGTGATTCCAAAGGCAAATTACGATCGGTTGATTTTTGAAATGCGCTATTTTCAGAATAAGTTCTATTTTGAAAAGCGTAATGTACACATGCAGGTAGCTCCTAATGTGTACCTGTTTATTCAAAATTTTAACAACCAGGCAAATACCGGATACCAATTTTCACTCGAACGCTTTGATCAAGACCGTCTGGTGGAAAAACTTTCTGCCGAAAACATCCAGTGGGACTCCACCAAACATAAGTGGACATTGAAACTCTGGAAACGAAAAATGGTCGACAGTCTGTTTCGAATAGAAGCAAATGGAAACATCCCAACAACCGAAAAAGGCGACAATCTTGACACCACGCTGGTGATTACACCAAAAGATTTTGAAAACGATAGTAAGATGTATGCCGGCATGACCATCCCGGAATTGACAGAAAAAATCGAGACGTTAAAATTCAGAGGCTCTACGGGAGTGGAGGCCTACCAAGTAGAGAAAGACATCCGTTTCTCTTCACCCTTTTATATCTACGTATTGGTTTTTATGGGTGCTATTGTGTCTGCTAAAAAAAGCAGAGGAGGCACGGGCTTTCAAATTGCGCTCGGCTTCTTGATGGCTTTTATCTTTATTTTGTTTTTTACAATCACCAGTACCTTTGCCCAAACAGGATCTATTTCACCGTTGCTGGCAGCCTGGCTACCCAACATTATTTTTGGCATGATCGCGTTGGCCATGTATAAATACGTTCCCCGTTGATCGCTACGACAAAAGATTATGTCAAGCTACACTTTGTAGTTTTACTTTTTGGATTTACCGCCATCCTTGGAAAGCTCGTAACGATTCCATCTGTAGAAATGGTTTTCTATCGGACACTATTGGCAGCAGTAGGAATGGGGGTTCTAATTCTAGCTACAAGTGGAACTTATAAAGTAAGCCGGACTGATCTTCTCAAAATCGTTTGGACAGGTAGTATCGTGGCAGTTCACTGGCTCACCTTCTTTGCCTCAGGTCGTGTTTCCAACCCTTCTACCAGCTTGGTTGGTTTCGCAACCTGCTCTTTTTGGGCGGCCTTTATCGAACCTATTGCAAAGCGAAAAAAAATTCAAGGACTGGAAGTGGTGTTGGGAGTAGTTGTGATACTCGGCCTCATCCTTATTTTTTCTTTCAATTTCGACTATGCTCTTGGACTATTTTTGGGCATTGCCTCTGGATTGACTGCTGCGCTATTCAGTGTGATCAACTCAAAGTTAGCGGCAAGAGTGAGCGCCTATACAATTACGTTTTACGAAATGATAGGCGCCTGCATTACCGTAGTCGTCTTCTTTCCTCTTTATCAAACCTTCTTCGCTATTGACCAACAACTTCATCTCGTTCCGAAAATGATGGATTGGTTCTATATCGGAATCATGGCCTTGGCCTGTTCCGTGTATGCTTATTCCGTTATGATTAATTTAAGTAAAAAGCTCTCTGTGTTTTTTCTCAACCTGGCACTAAACTTAGAACCTGTCTATGGTATTCTAATTGCGCTAGTAGTATTCGGGCAACAAGAAGTAATGGGCTGGAATTTTTACTTGGGTACGCTCGTCATCTTGAGTGCTGTCGCTTTCTATCCTTTTTTAAAAGCGCGTTCAGAAAAAAACAGATGGGGTAGTTGAGACTTCGGGTCAAGGAGCTAGCCGCAATACAATCCCATCAATCTCTTCAGTAATTCTTATTTGACATCCTAATCTACTATTGTCTTTTACGTGAAATGCCTGATCGAGCATGGCCAATTCAGAATCTCCTTGTTCGGGCAAGGCCGTATCAGATTCCAAGTAAACCTGACAGGAAGCACAAAGCGCCATCCCACCACACGTTCCCTCCACTGGCAACTCATACGACTTACAAATTTCCATGATGTTCATATTCATGTCCGTAGGCGCATCTAACAAATGCGATTTGCCTTCGCGGTCAATGATATTCACTTTGATCATGTTTTCCATACTTGTCACTTTCACGCCAGAACGGAGATATCGCAAAGAAATCCGAGCCTTACTTTATTTTCAAATTGACTAATCTTCAAATTTTCAAATCAAAATCCACTCACCCCATTTACAGTCGTGTATTTCAAAACATTTTTCTTGTTGGGGAAAATTCTGGCAAAAGCTGACTGAACCGCTAGCGTTCCCTCGTGGAAACCACACAGAATCAATTTCAATTTCCCCGAATAGGTATTGATATCGCCAATGGCATAAACACCTTTACGATTGGTAGAGTAGTCTAATGTATCAACCTTGATAGCATTCTTCTCTATTTCAAGACCCCAGTTGGCTACAGGGCCCAAGCTAGGCGTAAGGCCAAATAAGGGTACAAAATGGTCAGTTGGTTTTTCTATTTTCCCCATCGTTGCATGATTGATGGTCACAGATTCTACCTTTCCATTTCCACTCAAGCCCGTCACCTCAGCATCGGTGATTAAGTTTATTTTTCCCGCAGCCGCCATGTCCATCACCTTCTGCACAGAGTCCAAATGACCACGGAAGGAAGTTCTGCGATGCACGAGCGACAACTCGTTGGCAATTTTGTTTTCCACTAAATAGATCGACCAATCTAAAGCAGAGTCTCCCCCACCTGAAACAACCACTCTTTTTCCTTTGTAAAACTCCGGATCTCGAATAATGTATTCTACCCCCTTATCTTCATATTGATCCAAATTAGGAATAGGCGGCTTTCGTGGTTCGAATACACCTAGTCCACCGGCAATCATTACAATCGGAGCCTTGTGTTTGGTGCCCTTCACAGTTGTAACAATAAACTTCCCGTCCTCTGTCTCCTCTAAGTCAGTGGCCGATTCGCCCAACGTGAATCCGGGCTTGAAAACAGCGCCCTGCTCCAGCAACTTCTCCACCAGTTCCCCCGCATTTACAATCGGATAGCCGGGGATGTCATAAATGGGCTTTTTAGGATAAATTTCTATGAGCTGTCCCCCGGGGGTAGGTAAAGAATCTATCAGATGGCACCTCAACTTTAAAAGTCCAGCTTCAAATACGGTGAAAAGGCCAACTGGCCCCGCACCGATGATAATGATATCGGTTTCAATCATAACGAAAAAGAGGGGGCAAAAATAGTTAATAATCGGGCATTGTTCATAAGGGCCACAAAGGAGTTAAGTGCATCCGGAGCATAGTTTTTCTAGCCTATATAAACTAATAAATCTAACTTTGTGTTTTCCAAATCTATGAGCGATAACATCCTTCATGAGTGCGGCATTGCCCTCATTCGATTGCGAAAGCCCTTATCCTATTATATCGAAAAATACGGGTCAACGTACGCCCTGAATAAGATGTACATTTTAATGGAGAAACAGCACAACCGTGGACAAGATGGCGCTGGAATTGCGAACATTAAAATCGATCAAAAACCAGGGTTCCGTTTCTTTAGTCGCTACCGCTCTGTTAAGCCTTCTCCTGTAGCTCATCTCTTCAAAAAAATAGGAAAAAAATATAAAAAGGCGCAAAAAGACGGCAAAGAGAAGTTTAAAAACGAAGATTGGCTAAAAGAGAACCTGGCATTTTCAGGAGAGCTCTGGCTGGGCCACCTGCGCTACGGAACACACGGGTTGAATAGCATAGAAAACGTACACCCATTCTTACGTCAAAATAACTGGAGGAGTCGCAACTTGGTGATGGCGGGCAATTTTAACATGACCAACGTAGAAGAGCTTTTTGATGTGTTGGTCGATTTAGGCCAGCACCCAAAAGACAAAGTAGATACGGTAACCGTAATGGAAAAAATTGGCCACTTCCTCGATGAAGAGGTGCAATCGCTTTTTCAGAAATACAAAGACCAATTCACCAACAAAGAAGTTTCAGACATCATCGAGAATGAGTTGAATTTGCAAAATGTTCTGCGAAGAGCATGCAAAGACTTTGACGGTGGTTATACGATGGCCGGAATGACGGGATCAGGTTCGGCATTTGTCGTGCGTGACCCTTCAGGCATTCGTCCAGCTTATTTTTATGCCGATGACGAAATTGTAGTAGTGGCATCTGAAAAACCGGCCATCAAGACTGCGTTCAACATCAACTACGAACAAATACAAGAAGTAAAGCCAGGTCATGCTCTTGTCATCAACAAAGACGGGTCGTTTGCACAGCACCAGGTGATTACTCCGTTAGAAAAAACGTCTTGTAGCTTTGAGCGTGTTTATTTCTCCCGTGGCACCGATCCCGAAATTTACCAGGAAAGAAAAAGGCTTGGCAAATTGTTAGTGCCGCAAATTTTAAAAGCCATCAATTTTGATTTAAAAAATACTATCTTCTCTTACATACCTAATACCGCGGAAACTGCTTTCTTAGGCATGATGAATGGTATTGAAGACTATCTCATCAGCAAACAGAAGGACTTTATACTTGATGGGAAACCAACCGTAGATTCGCTGGAAGACATTCTCTCTTTCCGCCCACGGATGGAGAAAATTGTAATTAAAGATGTGAAGCTGCGCACCTTCATCACAGACGATGACCATCGTGATGAGATGGTCGCTCACGTCTACGACACCACCTACGAAGTGGTAAATAAAGGAAAAGATACGCTAGTCGTGATTGATGATTCGATCGTGCGCGGCACCACACTTGAGAAAAGTATTTTAAAAATGCTTGATCGTCTCGGTCCTAAGAAAATCGTGGTTGTTTCTTCTGCGCCACAAATTCGCTTCCCCGATTGCTATGGAATTGACATGAGCAAGATGGGCGATTTCGTGGCCTTTAGAGCTGTCATCAAACTATTGAAAGAGCAGGGGAAAGATTATTTGCTAGGTGAAGTCTACGAGCAATGTCAACGCGCCCGGGCAGAAGGCATCCCCATCAATTTTGTAAAGCGTTTGTACGAAGAGTTTGAATACGAACAAGTTTCCGACAAGATCGCTGACATAGTACGTCCCGAGGGAATGAAGGCTGAATTGCAAGTAGTTTATCAAACAGTCGAGAATTTGCACAAGGCCATCCCCAATCATTCTGGTGACTGGTATTTTACTGGCAATTTCCCTACACCCGGAGGGATGAAGGTAGCCAACAAATCATACATGAACTACATGGATGGGAAGTTGGTGAGGGCGTATTGATAAGTATGGTCATTATTTCACAAAAAGCTATCCATGAATTTGCCACGAAATACCCACTATCCGCTGATCCATTAAATCGATGGAGTAAAATTGCTAGTCAAGCAAACTGGCGGAATTTTTTGGAAGTAAAAGAATCTTTCAATGCCACTGATTATCTTGGAAATGATAGGTACATTTTTGATATCGGAGGAAACAAGTACAGATTAGTTGCGATGATTCATTTTGACATAAGGACTTTGTATATTCGCTTCATAGGTACGCACGCTCAGTACAACGAACTAAATAAAAAGAATCTGTTAATGAAAATTTGATTTCTTATATGAAACTCATTAAAACAAAAAAAGAGTATTACTCTGTCATGGCTAAAATCGAGACCTTTCTAGAAAAGGGATTTAAGAACTTAACTAAGATTGAAAACGAGGAATTAAGATTTTTATCTCTACAGATTGAGGCTTTCGAAAAAGTCCACTTCCCAATGCCAGTTCAACACGATTTAACCACATTGCTTGACGCATACATGAAAGAAAATCATCTTACCAAGAAGCAGGTGGCAAACTTGCTGGAAGTAGATAATTCTACTTTGAACAGTATCTTAAGCAAGAAGAAGCCATTGACATTGAATTTCGCTAAAATGCTTCATCAAAAAATTCACCTAGATGGAAATTTGATCTTGGAAATGGTCTGATCTTTTTCTTTTTAAAAGAATTCAAAATCACGAATTACTCCTTTGATCCATATGCCTCAATGATATCTCTCACTAATTTATGTCGCACCACATCTCGACCACTCAATTCTACAAATCCGATTCCGTTTACCTGATTTAATATCCTTACCGCTTCTTTCAGGCCAGAACTTTGATTTTTCGGAAGATCAATCTGTGAAGTGTCACCTGTTACAATCATCTTCGACTCGGGCCCCATGCGTGTAAGGAACATTTTCATTTGCATCGCAGTGGTATTTTGCGCTTCGTCCAAGAGAATGAATGCGTTGTGGAGCGTTCTTCCACGCATATAAGCGAGTGGGGCAATCTCTATAATCTCGCGTTCCAGGTAATACTTTAATTTTTCGAATGGCACCATGTCGTTGAGTGCATCGTAAATAGGTCGTAAGTATGGATCTATTTTCTCTTTCAAATCTCCCGGCAAAAATCCGAGATTCTCACCAGCTTCAACCGCTGGCCGTGTGATGATAATTTTCTTAACCTGTTTATTTTTCAACGCCCGCACAGCCAGAGCAACAGATACAAATGTCTTGCCCGTACCCGCTGGGCCCAAGGCAAACACTAAATCATTGTCCTTCACCGATCGAACCAGCTTTTGTTGATTTACCGTCTTTGGTTTGATAGGCGAGCCCTTTGTCCCGTAAAGGATAATGCCGTCTATTGAATCTTCCGGCAAATAATCTGAACGCTCCTGAGAAATATAGCCGCGAACATTCTCCTCGGTAATCCGTCCGAACTGGTTAAAATGCTCTTGCAGTGACTGGAGTATCTCGGTAATCTGCAGAATGTCTGGTGTCTCCCCCTTCACAAGGATCTCATTGCCGCGCGAAATGATACGGCTCTTAGGGAAAGCCTGAGCGAGTTCGTTAATGTTCTTGTTTTCGACTCCCAGAAAATCTAGTAGCGGAATGCTTTCGAGCGTAATGGTTTTTTCGATCAAATGAAAAAATGGTTTAAATGAAGTAATTTTATCCCTGTAAATTTACGAAAATCCAACCTTGTAAGAACACGAGTGTTGGTAGAAAGTTCACCCATGGCCATAGTTACTCTTCTTACTGATAGCGGTGAAAGTGATCATTATGTAGCGGCCATTAAAGCAAAAATTCTAAGTGTAAACCCGGGTTTAACTTTGGTTGACATTACACACCAAGTCGCACCCTGCGACATCGCTCATGGTGCGTTTGTGCTAAAATCTGTTTTTCGAGATTTTCCTGCCGGAACTGTTCATCTTACCGGTGTCGATTCGGCTGGAAATAAAGACGATGCCTACATCGCCTTGCAGTTGGAAGACCACTTCTTTGTGGGTGTTGACAACGGTATGTTGGGGCTGATTAGCGACAAAAATCATCAACAAGTCGTTCAATTAAATTCTATAAATCCAATCCGGACGACCTTTCCGGAAAAAGATATTTTCGCACCCACGGCCGCCAAGCTAGCTAGCGGAGTGGCCATCACAACTCTTGGTAAGCCACTGTCGACATTCAAGAAAATGACAGACCGCCATGTTAAAGCTAACAAGCGAATTATTGCGGGCAACGTAATACGCGTGGATGGTTACGGAAACTTGATCACCAATATTGCTAAAGACACTTTTGAAGTTTTAAGTGCAGGAAAAACATTTACTATTCAATTTGGGGGAGAAAAATTCAGACGCATACATAAAAACTATTTTGAAGCAGAACCTGGCGATTGTGTCTTGATTTTTAATAGTCTTGGGCTTCTTGAAATTGGCATGTACAAAGGACACGCCAGTGAATTGCTAGGATTGAAGCATGATAGCCCTGTGAATATTACTTTTGATGAATAGACGCCAGTATCAAGACATAAGTAGTAAGATTGAATTATGCCCTATGTCTCAATATTTTTGTCTTGATAACAATAGCTAACTATGATCATCCGAATCGTTCGCATGCATTTTACGGCAACAAACATTTCTGTGTTCTTAGAGATTTTTGATGAACACAAAGAAGCCATCCGGCACTTTCCGGGTTGCCACCACCTTCAACTGCTTAAAGACGCCAGAGATCCTTTGTGCTATACAACACTTAGCCACTGGGACGAACTGGAGAGTTTAGACAACTATCGAAACTCCGAACTCTTTTCGTCTGTCTGGAATCGGGTAAAACCCCTTTTTTCAAAGAGAACAGAGGCCTTTTCGTTTGAGAAATTTATTGAACTGTGATTTGGTTCGCTTTTAAACTTTGGGCATATTTGCAACCCAATTAGCAAAAAAGCCTGAGTGGCGGAATTGGTAGACGCGCACGACTCAAAATCGTGTGCCTTCGGGCGTGCCGGTTCGATTCCGGCCTTAGGTACTTTACTATAGGTTGTCTGTAAAAGGCAACCTATTTTTTATTTTTAAAAACGAAAAAGATGCAAATCACCAAACACAAAGTAGCTTCCATCCACTACACACTCACTGACAACGATGGCAAAATTCTCGATTCCAGTAGTGGCAGAGAGCCTCTAACTTATATTCAAGGAATTGGCAACCTGATTCCCGGCATGGAAGAAGGGTTGGAAGGAAAATCAAAAGGCGAAAAACTAAGCCTTAAGATAAGCCCTGAAAAAGGCTATGGAGTAAAAGATGAAGCTTTGACCCAACGCGTGCCACGCACTGCATTTGGTGGCCAAGAGGTTAAAGTAGGTATGCAATTTCAAACCAACCAAGGCGGTGTTGTCACTGTTACTCATGTCAGTCTTTCCGAAATTACCGTGGATGCCAACCATCCGTTGGCGGGTGTAGAGCTCAATTTTGCTGTAGAGGTAATGGACATACGACTTGCCACAGAAGATGAAATTGCCCACGGCCACGTACATGGTCCAGGTGGACATCATCATTGATTAAGAACTCAGAAGTACGATTTACGATTTGACATATTAACTTGTAGTTCGTACTTCTGATCTCGTAGTTCTCAATTCGCTTCTAGAATCTTAAACAGCTCATCCAAATTAGGCGTCACAATAATTTCTGTACGCCTGTTTTTTTGCTTATTCTGGACATTATCATTTGGCGCAAGAGGAGCATACTCTCCTTTGCCCGCTGCTGTAATCTGATTGGGGGATAGACCAGCGCCTGTTAGAATTTTTGTGATTGATGTAGCTCGCATCACACTCAAATCCCAGTTGTCATTCATGTAAGTCGATTTCTTCGAAATGGGTACGTTGTCTGTATGACCTTCAATCATCACTTGAATATCTTTTTGATCCTTTAATGCTTTGGCCAACTGCTGCAATGCCCCAACACCCTTCGCATCCACGTCAATGCTTCCTGATCCAAAAAGCAATTGTTCGGCCAGCGACACATACACCTTCCCATTTTTCACCTTAACGGTCAAATCGTTTTCTTTAAAATTTAATAAGGCGTTACTAATCTTATTTTTCAAATTCTGAACAGCTTTGTCCTTATTGGCCATAATTAATTCGAGCTCCTTCACTTTCTTCTCTCGTTCCTGTAAACTATAGTTCAGTGAATCGTTTTGCTTCCGCGTCTTGTCTAAGTTATCTTGGATTGCCAACAATTGATCGCGCTGCTGCGCAACATCACGGTTAAGTTTGCCGCTATTAGTCAACAAATTCTTGTAGTTGCCATTGAGTTGTTCGTACTCTTTATTCAGACTCGCCAATTTTTTCTGATTGGCTCGGTAGGTTACTTGTAAGTTAGCTGTGTCCTGCTGCATTTTCTTAAGTGTCTCAGCCAGTTCTTGGAGCGATCCATTTGCTTGGTCTAATTCTTTGTTCCGATCAGAAAGGTCACCTTCAGCTTTTACTTTCTGAGCTAGCATATCATCAAACTTCTTTTTGGAGACGATGCACGAAGAAAAAGTAAAGAGCAGAAGAATAAAAAAATAGGTTGTTCTCATAGTTTAAAAAATTAATAGACAAATATCTTAAATTAAATACAATTGCTACTTTACACCTTTATAAAATCAGGAACGTATGGAAGGCATGTTTAAACCAGGTGCATTTAAGGGCAAAACCATTGTAATCACAGGCGGTGGCACGGGGCTTGGCAAATCGATGGGTAAGTATTTACTGGAGCTGGGAGCCAACTTGGTGATTACCAGTCGTAAAAAAGAGGTGTTGGAAAAAACAGCTGCCGAGTTAGAACTGCAAACCGGGGGCCAAGTACTGGCAATAGCGTGCGATGTACGCAAATATGAAGAAATTGAAAATGTATTGCGCGAAGCCGAGAACCGTTTCGGGCAAATCCATGGCGTGGTAAACAATGCAGCCGGAAATTTTATAAGCCCGACTGAACGGCTTTCTCATCGCGCATTTGATATTGTTGTAGATATTGTTTTGAAAGGCACCTACTATATGACATTAGCGGCCGGCAAACATTGGATTGCAAAAAAACAACCTGGCACTTTTTTAAATATTGTTACTACCTACGCCTGGACGGGCTCCGGATATGTTGTGCCTTCAGCTTGCAGCAAAGCCGGTGTGTTAGCGCTCACCAGATCACTCGCAGTAGAATGGGCCAAGTACAAAATTAGAAGTAACGCAATTGCTCCTGGTCCTTTCCCAACAGATGGAGCATGGAGTCGCCTTCTTCCGGGCGATCTTGTGAAGAAATTTGATCCGGCAGCTCGCATCCCTTTAAAACGAGTAGGTGATCACCAGGAGTTGGCCAATTTGGCTGCATATCTCCTTTCAGACTACTCCGCATACATAAATGGCGAAGTGATTACAATAGACGGTGGCGAATGGCTACGCAATGGTGGCGAGTTCAGCCATCTTGAAGAAATTCCATCAGAAATGTGGGATGTTCTTGAGAAAACAAGGGGAAAGGGAGCATAACAATGGCACTAGATGACTGGATGGATGGGGCTTTGAAAGAACGCGCGGCTCAAGGGGGCTTGCGCAAGCTTTCTCTAGTCAAAAACAAAATTGATTTTGTTTCAAACGACTATCTTGGATTGGCACGATCGGCACAGCTTAGCCAAAAAATTCATGAGCATTATAGCTCACTAAAAAATCCTTCCAATGGATCAACGGGGTCTCGTCTACTAGCTGGCAACAGTGAACTTGCTGAGGAGGTTGAAGCCAAGCTCGCAACGATTTTTAACTCTGAGCAAGCACTCCTTTTTGGTTCAGGTTATATGGCAAACCTTGCGGCTTTGTCTTGCATACCTCAAAAGGGCGACACCATTTTGTATGACGAACTCGTTCATGCTTGCATGCACGACGGTGCAAGGCTTAGTAAAGCGGATCGACATAGTTTTAAACACAACGACATCTCCGATTTAGAAAGCAAACTAAAACAAGCCAAAGGAAAAACATTTATAGCCATCGAATCGATCTACTCCATGGATGGTGATGAAAGCCCGCTGAAAGAAATCGTAGGATTAGCAAATCGATATCAAGCGCATATTATACTGGATGAAGCTCATAGTACTGGGGTGTATGGCAAAAACGGTTCTGGGTACGCAGCGATGTTGGGACTTGAATCAGAAATCGCAATTCGAATCTACACCTTTGGTAAAGCAATGGGCGTACACGGTGCTTGTATAGTTGGCTCTAAGACATTGATCTCTTACTTGGTTAACTTTGCCAGGCCCTTCATATTCTCAACGGCCATGTCTCCGCATAGCTTGGTTTCTATAAAGTGCGCTTTTGAATTTCTACAAAACGAACTGCATCTGCAGAAACAACTCCGTTCGAATATTCACTTCTTTTTAGAACAATATAAAAAGGTAAATCATCCAAAAGTTCAAAGCAACAGTTCAATTCAGTCTATTTTAGTAAAGGGAAACAATGAAGTAAAAAAATTCGCCAATCATTTACAGCACCATGGTTTGGATTGTCGCGCAATTCGTTCGCCCTCCGTAAAGCCTGGCTCGGAGCGCGTTCGCATCTGCCTGCACTCATTCAATACCGAAGCTGATATTCAAAAATTGATAAAGGCACTAACAGAATTTGGGTAATCGTTGGGGCGGCAGCTGGGCTATCCGTTACAAGTCCTCCCCCGATGCGCGCGATCCGACACACATGCAATCGGGGTGTGGGCTTTCCACTACTATCCCTGCCGCTCGAAGCTTTAGCGTAGTGTGGCCTGCCGCGACTTCGTCTCCGCGAAAAATCTAATTGTTAACTCTTATCTTTAGCGTTTCTATTTTGAACGTCAAAAAAATGAACTACTTCGTAACAGCCATAGGTACAGACTCAGGTAAAACCTTAGTTTCTGCCATCTTATGCAAAGCGCTCAATGCCGACTATTGGAAACCTGTGCAGGCTGGCTTTCCGCGTGATGCAGATACAATCAAAGGCCTGATTCCAGATTGTACGATTCACCCAGAATCCTATTTGTTGAATACACCCGCTTCACCACACGCAGCGGCTAAAATAGATGGTGTCGAGATTAGTTTGGAAAAAATTCTTATACCGAATACAAATAAACCATTAATCATCGAAGGAGCCGGAGGGTGCTTGGTACCGCTTAATGATAAGGACTTTGTAATTGACATTGCTCAAAAATTCAATGCGCCAATCATTCTCGTTGCCAACCTTTACTTAGGAAGCATCAACCACACGTTATTGACAGTTGAATTACTAAAGCAACGTAAACTCTCTGTAGCCGGAATTATCTTCAATGGAAAATCAAACCCTGAAAGTGAAAGAATCATTTTGAAACATTCTGGGTATAAAACAATCGGGCATGTCAAAGATGAACCTGAAATAAATTCGGAAACAATTGCGAACTACGCAGAAAAAATAAAACAAAAAGTCTCGTGACGCTTCTCGAAAAAGATAGAAACTACATTTGGCACCCTTTTACGCCTCTGGAAGTCGAAGAGGATCCAATTGTCATCGAGTCAGCAGAGGGTGTCCATCTATATACTACAGACGGAAAAAAAATCATCGATGCGGTTTCATCGTGGTGGGTAAATCTTCATGGTCATAGCAATCCGGTTATTGCCAATGCAATTTCGGAGCAAGCTAGAAAGTTAGAGCATGTTATTTTTGCTGGCTTCACCCACGAACCCGCCATTACACTTGCTGAAAATCTTTTAAGCGTTCTCCCAAAGAATCAATCCAAAATCTTCTTCTCTGATGATGGCAGCACGGCCGTAGAAGTTGGATTAAAAATGGCAATGCAGTATTGGCACAATAAAGGTATACAGACTAAAACAAAAATTATTGCATTAGAGGGAGCCTACCATGGCGATACATTTGGCGCCATGTCCGTTGGGGCAAGAGACGTATTTAACCTGGCGTTTAATCGATATCTTTTTAATGTCGATTTCATCGATTTCCCCAACAAAGAAAATGAAGAAAAAATACAAAGCGACTTTCGAAAGTTGGTAAGTAGAGAAGATGTAGCTGCATTTATATTCGAACCATTAGTTCAAGGGGCTGCGGGAATGAGAATGTATTCACCGAAGATACTTGATCAACTCATTGCTATTGCGAATGAGTACGAGGTGATATGTATAGCGGATGAAGTGTTCACGGGCTTTGGAAGAACTGCGAGATTCTTTGCGTGCGACTATCTTAAAAATGTCCCAGACATCTTCGCTCTATCAAAAGGCATCACAGGCGGAAGTTTACCGCTGGGAGCTACTAGCTGCTCTTCAAAAATTACGTCTGCATTTCAGTCTTCTGAAAGTTCAAGGACTCTGTACCACGGTCATTCTTACACAGCGAATCCGATTGCGTGTGCTGCGGGTAATGCCAGCTTTAAACTATTGATATCACCGGAGTGTAAATCAGCCATTGAAACAATAAACAAATCTCTTGAAAACTTTAAGGCCAACGTTTCTGGTTTTTCTGTCATTAAAGACGTGCGTGTTTGCGGGACAATTTTGGCTATCGAGTTAATGACCAATGACACCAGTTCTTATTATAATCCTATCAGGAAGAAGATATATTCTCATTTCCTCTCTAAAGGAATCTTGGTAAGACCTCTGGGAAACGTCATTTACATAGTTCCACCGTATGTTATTTCAGAGAAAGAATTACAATCTATCCAGACTGAAATTGTGCAGTTCCTTAATGGTCTTGTCAGGAGAGGGTAATTCATAAAAAACCCCTATAATTTTGTTGGTTCTACTGGTAATATTGAGGTAAATAACTGATAAAAAACACATATGACGGAATCGAGTTTTTATACGCGGCTATTGCACCTGTCTGAAAACTGGAGTGTGAGCAAAGTAGATGTAAACGAGAAGGGGGGTGAAGTAGAAGTTGAGATCAAGTATTTGGGCAGGCAGGCACGTTGTCCATTCACCAAAGAGCTTTGTGATATCTACGACTATCGGGAGAAGCGTAAATGGAGGCACTTGGATACGATGCAATACAAGACCTACCTAACGTGCCAGGTGCCACGTGTAATCAACAGTGATGGTAAAATAAGTACCGTTGAGGTTCCTTGGTCAGATTATAGCGAACGCTATACACACCTGTTTTCCATAGCCGTCATACAACTATTGCAAATGAGTAAAAACCAGACCAAGACAGCGGCCTTTTTTGGGATCACCTTTGATGTTGTCAACCGTATAATGAACAGGGCTGTTGCGCACGGTTTGGCGCAAAGAGACCTGGGCCAAGTACCCGCCATCATTGCCTTGGACGAGAAGTCGTTCAAGAAAGGGCATGACTATGCCACCATCCTCACCGATGTGGAACAAGGCAGGGTATTGGAAGTTGGACAAGGGCGCAGGAAAGAAACCGTTGAAACTTTACTGGACAAGACTTTTAGCAAAGAACAGCAACAAAAGATAGAGATCGTGGTGAGCGATATGTGGGAAGCCTATTTAAATGTTGTCAAGGAAAAATTGCCCCGGGCAAAATCGGTCCTGGACCGCTTCCACTTGGTGAAATACCTTCAAGAAGCCATCGACAAAACCCGCAGGAAAGAGATAAAGACCGAATGGGAGCTGCTCAAGTACTCCAAATATGTCATGCTTAAAAATCAACAGGACTTGAATGAGAAGCAACGCCAAATGTTTGCCGCCATCAACGGAGCCAACTTAAGGACAGCCCTGGTTTGGAGGGCGAAAGAAAATTTCAAGGCCATGTTCGGGCAGCCCGATCTTTTGCATGCAGCCAGTCTATTGCACAAATGGCAGAAGGAAGTACGCACCACTGCCTTGGAATATCTGCTAAAAGTGTCGGATATGTTTGAACGTCATTTTTTGGGAGTGGCAAACGCCCTGTGCAACAAAGCCAGCAATGCGATTGCCGAAAGGATAAACGGGGCGATACAAGAACTAAAAAGTATCGCCAAAGGATTTAGAAAACCTGAAAACTTCAGAACAGCAATTTTGTTCCACTACGGAAAATTGCAACTATTTCCATCACAATATTCCCAGTAGAACCATTTTGTTTTATAGGGGTTTGATATAATAAAAAAGGCAACGACCTACTCTCCCGGATTTTACTCTAGTACCATCGGCGCTGGCGGGCTTAACTTCTCTGTTCGGAATGGGAAGAGGTGGACCCCGCCGCCAAAGTCACCTCAAGGCCTTTGACATGCGTATGGCGAAAAAACAACAAAAGCATTTGCACAGGACAGGCTCACTCATGCACGCCCGAAGCGTACGGGCAATTAGTACCGCTCGGCTTTGGCATTACTGCCTTTACACCTGCGGCCTATCAACGTCATAATCTCTGACGGCCCTTAAAGGAAGTCTCATCTCGGGGCGGGTTTCGCGCTTAGATGCTTTCAGCGCTTATCCCTACCCAACATGGCTACCCGGCGGTGCAGCTGGCGCTACAACCGGTACACCAGAGGTTGGTCCAATTCGGTCCTCTCGTACTAAAATCAGATCCCCTCAAACTTCCAACGCCCATCACAGATAGGGACCGAACTGTCTCACGACGTTCTGAACCCAGCTCGCGTGCCACTTTAATGGGCGAACAGCCCAACCCTTGGGACCTTCTCCAGCCCCAGGATGTGACGAGCCGACATCGAGGTGCCAAACCTCCCCGTCGATATGAGCTCTTGGGGGAGATCAGCCTGTTATCCCCGGCGTACCTTTTATCCTTTGAGCGATGGCCCTTCCATGCAGAACCACCGGATCACTATATCCAACTTTCGTCCCTGCTCGACTTGTCAGTCTCACAGTCAAGCACCCTTATGCTATTGCACTCCACGTACGATTACCAACCGTACTGAGGGTACCTTTGAAAGCCTCCGATACACTTTCGGAGGCGACCACCCCAGTCAAACTACCCACCACGCAATGTCCCTTGTAAAAGGTTAGGCACCAAGGAGATAAAGGGCGGTATTTCACCGTTGACTCCCCTAGACCTAGCGGCCCAGGATCAAAGCCTCCCGCCTATCCTACACATCATCCCCCCAGTACCAATGCGAAGCTATAGTAAAGGTGCACGGGGTCTTTCCGTCCCGTGACGGGTACACGGCATCTTCACCGTGACTACAATTTCACCGAGCTCATGGCCGAGACAGCGCCCAGATCGTTACACCATTCGTGCAGGTCGGAACTTACCCGACAAGGAATTTCGCTACCTTAGGACCGTTATAGTTACGGCCGCCGTTTACTGGGGCTTCAGTTCAGCGCTTCGCGATTGCTCGCTAACGCCCCCCCTTAACCTTCCAGCACCGGGCAGGTGTCAGGCCTTATACTTCATCTTTCGATTTCGCAAAGCCATGTGTTTTTGTTAAACAGTCGCCTGGGCCATTTCTCTGCGACCTCCATTGCTGGAGGCACCCCTTCTCCCGAAGTTACAGGGTTAATTTGCCGAGTTCCTTAGCCATGATTCACTCGAGCACCTCAGGATATTCTCCTTGACTACCTGTGTCGGTTTGCGGTACGGGTACCATATCAATATGCTTAGAGGGTTTTCTTGGAAGTCTGTTTACACTGTCTATCTCTTCAGCCGAAGCCTCTGAGTACTGTTGGGTTCGACAAAAAATGCGGATTTGCCTGCATCTCCTATATCTACACCTTTCAACGCCCTATTCCGTCAGGGCGCGCAGCTTTCACTCCTCCTTCACCTCATCGCTCAATACGGTAGTACTGGAATATTAACCAGTGATCCATCGAATACGCCTTTCGGCTTTTCCTTAGGCCCCGACTTACCCGCGGATGATTAGCATTGCCGCGGAAACCTTAGTCTATCGGTGGGCAGGTTTCTCACCTGCCTTATCGTTACTTATGCCTACATTTGCTTTTCCAACCGCTCCACCAAGAGTTATCTCTCAGCTTCTCCGCTGTTGGAATGCTCCCCTACCACTAGATATTGCTATCTAATCCTAAGCTTCGGTACTACATTTTATGCCCGATCATTATCGATGCCCTGTCGCTCGACCAGTGAGCTGTTACGCACTCTTTAAAGGAATAGCTGCTTCCAAGCTAACCTCCTGGCTGTCGCAGCAACTGGACCTCCTTAGTTCAACTTAATGTAGATTTTGGGACCTTAGCTGTAGGTCTGGGTTCTTTCCCTCTCGGACACGGACCTTAGCACCCGCGCCCTCATTGCAGGGTATATTTGGCAGCATTCGGAGTTCGTCAGGATTTGGTAGGATGTGACTCCCCCTAGTCCTATCGGTAGCTCTACCTCTGCCAAACTTAACCCCCACACTGTTCCTAAAAACATTTCGGGGAGTACGAGCTATTTCTCAGTTTGATTAGCCTTTCACCCCTACCCTCAGCTCATCCAAAAACTTTTCAACGTTTACTGGTTCGGGCCTCCACCCCGTGTTAACGGGGCTTCACCCTGGCCAAGGGTAGATCACAAAGTTTCGCGTCTACTCCCACTGACTATGCGCCCTATTCAGACTCGCTTTCGCTCCGGCTGCATGATTCAAATCATTTAACCTCGCCAGTGACAGTAACTCGTAGGCTCATTATGCAAAAGGCACGCCATCACTCCATCTCGGAGCTCTGACCGCTTGTAGGCGTATGGTTTCAGGTTCTCTTTTCACCCTCCTGTTCGGAGTACTTTTCACCTTTCCTTCACAGTACTGGTCCACTATCGGTCTCTCGGGAGTGTTTAGCCTTACCGGATGGTGCCGGCAAATTCAAACGGGGCGTCTCCGACCCCGCCCTACTCAGGATACCACCTCTCCCCTCGGACTTCCTTTACGGGGCTCTCACCCTCTGCGGCCTGGTTTCCCACCCAGTTCATGTCGTCTTCGGTTTCAATTATGTGGTCCTATAACCCCCAACTGGCCGTGACCAATTGGGTTTGGGCTCTTGCGCGTTCGCTCGCCACTACTTGCGCTATCACTGTTGTTTTCTCTTCCTCCGGGTACTTAGATGTTTCAGTTCCCCGGGTTCGCTTCCGCCTTCCGGCGGATACCATGCCTTCGGCATGGTGGGTTGCCCCATTCGGACACCTACGGATCAAGCCCTGTTTGCGGGTCCCCGTAGCTTTTCGCAGCTTACCACGTCCTTCTTCGCCTCCGAGAGCCTAGGCATTCCCCATACGCCCTTCTCTACTTCTTCTAATTTAATTCTAAAAAATTCA
>VYLR01000037.1_pt1:0-35000 | contig 136632 bp, 116 predicted proteins | sample 5114291 | NCBI WGS metagenome assembly VYLR01 (sample SAMN12291774, study PRJNA351875) | freshwater metagenome | isolation source: freshwater lake | place: USA: Michigan, Lansing Lake | collected 2013-08-14 | reverse complement strand
CCCGCTATCCTTATCCTATCTATTCAATGAACGTATCAGAAATCCCCTCACGGTTCTTTCTAAATGTGGAAATAAAGCCCAATTTCCCCCTTTTCGCTAAAAGGGAGTGCAAAGGTAATACCTAAATACCCTTTTGCAAGACTTTCCCCCAAATGTTTTTAGCATTCTCTAATCTATCACTGAATATCAACGAGTTAATTAATAAAGTTTTTTTAGCCTCTCTTCCATCCTTTCAATCCTATCATTAAAGATGCCTAAAACCAATCAGGATCACAGCCTTGCGTGAGGGATAGAAACGAAAAGCCCGAAGTGTGTTGGATGTGGGCGGACGGACTTGTAGTGAATAGCCCGACACTGACGCGAAGCGGTCAGGGGCACGCCAAAAAAAAATCTTACTTACTAACTTGGTTTACTTTTTTCTATGAACCGTTTGCTTTCGATCGGGGCCGGTTGAAATCAACGTTATTGGAACTTCTAAGGCTTTCTCCAAGAATGCGATATACTGAACTAGTTCGACAGGCATTTTATTTTCGGTGATCCCCTCAAGTGAAGTATTCCAGCCTTTGACCTCGGTATAAATTGGCTGAATGTTTTCGTTTACAAGTTCGTATGGAACGGTTTCTGTTATACTGCCGTCACCTAATTGGTACTTTGTGCATATTTTAATGGTTGGGAAAATGTTAAGCACATCGGCTTTCATCATCAACAACTGCGTGACTCCATTGATCATAATAGAGTACTTCAATGAAGGAAGATCGATCCAACCACATCTACGTGGTCGTCCAGTAGTGGAACCAAACTCGTTTCCTTCTTTGCGCATTTTCTCACCTTCTTCATCCAATAACTCGGTTGGAAACGGACCACTGCCGACTCGCGTACTGTACGCCTTAAAGATGCCATAGACTTCTCCGATGTGTTTTGGAGCTACACCCAAACCCGTGCAGGCGCCTGCTGTAACTGTACTTGAACTTGTAACAAACGGATAGCTACCAAAGTCAATATCCAACAACGAACCTTGAGCGCCTTCCGCTAAAATAGTCGAACCTAATTTTAGCTCGTTGTTAATAAAATATTCGCTGTCGATGAGTTTGAATTGTTTCAAAAAACTGACTGCATCCAAGAATTGACTTTCCAATGCATTCCAATCAAACTCTATGTCGTGGCTTTTTAAGATTTCGAAATGAATGTCGGTTAGTTTTTTCAGTTTTTCTTTGAACGAACTGGCCAGGACATCCCCCACACGCAATCCCTGACGGCCAATCTTGTCCTGATAAGAGGGACCAATGCCTTTAAGTGTAGATCCAATTTTGTTTACTCCTTTCGCTTTCTCATACGCTTGATCGAGTAAACGATGAGTAGGGAGGATTAGGGTTGCCTTCTTTGAGATAAACAAGTTTGCCTTCACGTTGAGATTGTATTTCTCCAATTTTTCTATTTCGGCTTTAAAAACGATGGGATCCAATACCACGCCATTGCCAATGATATTCCGCGTCTTCTCTCTGAAAATGCCTGACGGGATTTGATGAAGCACGTGCTTTATTCCGTCAAACTCGAGTGTGTGCCCTGCGTTGGGGCCACCCTGAAACCGAGCTACTACATCGTAGCCAGGCGCCAATACATCCACGATTTTACCTTTTCCCTCATCGCCCCATTGCAGGCCTAGCAACACATCTACTTTCATACTTTTATTGGTCAATAGTCCATTGGCGATAACCCATCGGGAAATCGCTTTCTTTAAAAATTATTTTTTTGAATGAGAAATGACTTCTTGCTCTGATTTCACCACTTGAAAAATGGCGTTGAGTTTTGTAATCACAAGCAATTTTTTTACACTCTCTGACGGATTCATCAGGTACACTTCACCCCCTTTGTTCCGGAACTTTGTAAGAATAGTAATCAACACCCCGATTCCGCTACTGTTAATGTAGCGCAATTCTGAAATATCGATAATGCAAGTAAGAGCTTTGTGACTCATCGCGTCATTGACTACGCTTACTAATTGGGTACCGCTATCCTCACCTATGAGGTCACCTGAAATCCGGAGGGTTAGCGTATCTCCTTTAATCTCTTGAGTAAAGTTCATATTTTTTTATTTTCACAATTGGTTTTTGTGCAAGAAGCGTACAAAATTAAGGAATGATGCATGACATTAAAATGCAGCAAATCGCCAACTGTATTCTGAATATTCTGTATTCGTGGGTCACAAAACTCGGTGACCTTATGGCATTGCGTGCAAATCAGGTGATCGTGCTGCTTGTACCCATAGGATTTTTCGTATTGAGCCAAGTTCTTGCCGAACTGATGTTTGCTTACCAGGTCACATTCTACCAACAAATCAAGTGTATTGTAAACGGTAGCACGACTTACCCGATAACTCTTGTTTTTCATTTTGATGTAAAGAGATTCTACATCAAAATGGCCGTCTACAGAATATATTTCTTCCAAGATGGCATATCGCTCTGGCGTCTTGCGCAACTCCTTGTTTTCCAGGTAAGCAATAAATATCTGCTTGACTTCTTCGTATAACTTTTGGTTGAGCGGCATTCTTATTTCGCAGCAAATATACGCATTCAATTAACTCGCGAATCAAACCTACTTACCTTCACCACACCTTCTACTTTCTCTAGTTTGCCGATCAATACTTCTAAGTGACGGGTATCGTTCACGTAGAGCATTATCTCGCCACTGAAAATACCTTGATCTGTTTTGAACGACAAAGAACTCATATTTACTTTAAGCTCTTCGGAAATCACTTTTGATACGTCATTGATCAACCCCACTCGATCAGTGCCCACCACTTTTAATCCCGTGAGGAACGCGACTTCATACTGTGATGTCCATTTTGCCTTGATCACCCGATTTCCATGATTTGCCAGAAGTTCGGTTGCGTTGGGGCAAGAGGTACGGTGTATCTTTATTCCTTCGTTGACAGTTACAAAACCGAATACCTCATCACCCGGAATCGGTGTGCAACATTTCGCCAACTTGTATTCCACCACATCCATGTCTTCTCCAATCAGTAAGATGTCTTCGTAGCGACCCTTCGCCTTATTGATCTCTTGCTCAATTGTTTTTACATCCCGTACTTCATTGTGCTCCCTTCCCTTGAGAGGTGAAGCCGGTTTGTATTCCTTGAATCGTTTTAAATCATTTACCGTGATAGAGCCGAACCCTACCCTGTAATACAGCTCAAACTGGGACGGGACTTTAAAAAAATCACGCATTTGCTCAAACACTTGGCCGTTGGTGTCTATTTTAAGCTGCTTTAACTTTCGCAATAGAACTTCCTTACCATCATCAGATACTTTGCGTTTGTTTTCCTTTAGCAGCTCCTTAATCTTTGATTTCGCCTTTGGACTGATAACAAATCTCAGCCAGTCTTCATTCGGTTTTTGTTTGGCCGAAGTCAGAATTTCGATTTGATCACCATTTTTTAAAACATGATTAATGGGCACTAACCTCTGATTCACTTTAGCGCCAATACATTTGGCTCCAATATCAGTGTGTATATCAAAAGCGAAATCTAAGGCCGTAGCGCCCGTAGGGAGTGTTTTCAATTCCCCTTTCGGAGTGAATACAAAAACTTCCTCGCTAAAAAGATTGCCACGGAAGTCATCGACAAACTCCAGCGCAGTAAGGTCTTGCTTTTCTAATGTCTCACGAACACGAACCAGCCATTTCTCCAAATTGGATTCATACTTGGCTGCATTGTCCTTGTATTTCCAATGTGCAGCATAGCCTTTCTCTGCAATTTCGTCCATTCTTAAAGTGCGGATTTGAACTTCTACCCACTGGCCATTTTTTGCCATTACCGTAGTATGAAGCGACTCATATCCATTTCCCTTGGGTGTACTAATCCAGTCTCTCAACCGATCAGGGTTGGGGGTGTAGTAGTCTGTCACAATTGAATAAACTTGCCAACAGTAAGACTTTTCTTGCTCAAGCGGAGTGTCGATAATGACCCTGATTGCAAACAAATCATATACCTCTTCGAAAGGTATATTTTGCTTCCGCATTTTATTGTAAATCGAAAATACTGATTTTGGTCTACTTTTGATTTCATAATTCACGCCCAATTTATCAAGCTCTTCTTTGATAGGGAGTACAAATTGTTTGATAAATCTATTTCTGGATGCTTTGGTCTCTGCAATCTTGTTTGTGATCTCTTCAAAAATAGGCTGGTCTGTAAATCGTAAGTACAAATCCTCCAGCTCGGTTTTTATTGCATTCAACCCCAGCCGATGAGCCAATGGCGCATAGAGATAAATGGTCTCCGATGATACACGCAGCTGCTTGTTGCGAGGCATACTTTCTAACGTACGCATGTTATGTAATCGATCAGCTAGCTTAATCAAGATTACCCTAACGTCTTCCGAAAGGGTGAAAAGCATCTTTCGGAAATTCTCCGCTTGTGCAGATGTCCCATATTCAAAAACGCCTCGGATTTTGGTAAGACCGTCTATAATTTTTGCAATCTTCTTTCCGAAAATTCCTTGCAGGTCAGAGAGTTGGATATCCGTATCTTCAACCACATCGTGCAACAACGCAGCGATGATCGAAGTCGTCCCCAAACCGATCTCTTCGACACAGATTTCTGCGACCGATAGTGGATGAAAAATATAGGGCTCGCCTGATTTTCTGCGCATATTCTTGTGCGCCTCCATGCTAATGGTAAATGCCCGCTTAATCAGCCTTGCATCGCCCTCCTTTAAAATAGGCTTTGCCAACCGCAATAGCCTGCGATAGCGAGCAATGATTTCTCTCTTTTCCTCTACTTCGTCAATAACCATTTGGCTACTTAGTCATTTACAAACCATTCCGACCCAATTTGAAATTTAAACAACCCTGAAGATTTCTCAGGTTATTTTCTCAATTTCCAATTAGAACTTTAATAATAGCGAATAATCCCTAAATTTGCGCTCCCTTTACCCTAAAAAGGCGAAAACAAATGCGGATGTGGCGTAATTGGCAGCTCTGCCTACCGGCAGGCAGGCGCGCATCAGACTCGCGGGTCTGGTGTGGCTTCCAACTCGATACTACGCAACAAAAAAATGCGGATGTGGCGTAATTGGCAGCCGCGCCAGACTTAGGATCTGGTGCCGTAAGGCGTGGGGGTTCGAGTCCCTTCATCCGCACTTCAAATGGTTTCGGGTTCCCAGTTCACGGTCGGTTGGTTAGACCCAATCACCGGAAACTGGGAACAGGAAACAACAAACAAGAAACTTTTAACTTTTATTCCATTGAACATTACACTAGACAAGCAAAGCACTACCGAAGGGCTGATCAAAATCTCGTTGGGTGAGAGCGACTATTTACCAAAAGTCGAAGAGAAGCTGAAGGATTTTTCACGCAAAGCAAACATCAAGGGCTTCCGCCAGGGCAAAGTACCTACCGGGGTGATCAAAAAAATGTATGGCAAGTCCATCTTAGTAGAAGAGGTGAATCATCTCATCTCTCACTCGGTCTCAGACTATATTAAAGAAAACAAGCTGAAGGTGTTGGGCGACCCACTACCAAATGCGGAAAAAGCGCGCACGATCGATTGGGATGTTCAAAAAGACTTTGAATTTGAATTTCAGATTGGGATGGTCGAAGATTTCGCGGTTGACTTGTCCAGTAAGGTGAAGGTGACCTCGCACCCTATTGAAATAGACCAACAAGTCATGGACGAAACTTTGGCCGATATTAAAAAACGATTTGGCAATGTTTCTTATCCAGAGGCAAGCACAGAGAGTGATAACCTTCATGGTGACATCGCGCTAAAGGGGCAGGAACTTACTGAAGAAACAAAAAAGGGTTCTTTCATTGCCGTAAACAAAATTGACAAGAAAGCTCAAAGGAAATTCATCGGATTGAAGATTGGTGACGTTGTTGAGTTTGATGCCGAAAAGACATTCACTTCAACAGGGGAAAAAAGCCGTGCCTTGAACATTTCAGAAGAAGAAGCCACTAGCGCAACGGGTACCTATCTTTTTACCGTCACGTCTGTGAGTCGGGTTGAACCGCCCACCATGAATCAAGAACTTTTTGACAAAGTTTTTGGTAAAGATGTTGTAAAAAGCGAGGAGGAGTTTACTGCGAAGGTCAAAGAAACCATCGCGCAAAACTATCAGCGTGAGACGGATCGTCTATTAGATCACGAAATTCAACATTATTACGTTGATCACACTACCATCCAGATGCCGGATAACTTTTTGAAAATGTGGCTAAAAGCAACCAGCAATGGGCAAGTGACAGAAGAAATACTAGAAAAGGAATTCCATGCATATAAAGATTCCTTGAAATGGGATTTGATCAAAAACAGAATTACCGAAGAAAGGGAGATCAAAGTAGAGGGCGATGAAGTGAGAGAAAAAGCAAAGTTGTTAATTGTAGAACAGTTTGGGGGGCCTGCCATTGCAGCTCAACTAGGCGACAAGTTGGATGAGATCGCCTACAATTATCTTTCTGGTCAAGATGGGAAGGGTGAGAATTTTATGCGCATTTACAATCAATTAAGGCAGGAAAAGGTAATGAAGGCTATCAAAGAAAAAATTACTGTCACTGAAAAGAGAGTGAGCCTGGAGGAGTTTAAAAAGTTAGCTGCCAGTCACAACCACTAGGCGCTGAACCTTTTGATAAGATTGTGAGTTTAATAGAAAGCTCTGCCTGCGGGTGGGGCTTTTTTTAATGAATCGCTCGCAAATTGACCCAACAATACTTAACATTGGGTACTCAATGGAAGCAATAATAAAAGCAGTTATACGTCTATCAGTAAACTTAGAAAAAACAAAATATGTCAACGAACGAATTTAGAAACTATGCCGTGCATCATTTGGGCATGAGCGGCAATGCCTTGGATAGTTATATGAAATTTGTCAACCAAAACCCATACACAGTTTCTGGGATGACGCCTAACGTTGTAGAAGAGCGACAGATGCGCTACTCTATCATAGACGTTTTTTCGCGTCTCATGGCAGACCGGATCATTTTTTTTGGCACCGCTGTAGATGACTATGTGGCTAACGTGATTACCGCACAACTCCTTTTTCTGGAGTCTTCCGACCCCAAAAAGGACATCATCATGTATATCAATAGCCCAGGCGGCTCGGTGTATGCAGGGCTTGGCATTTATGATACCATGCAAATCATAAACCCAGACGTGGCTACGATATGTACAGGCATGGCGGCTTCAATGGGCGCGGTATTGTTAGCTGCGGGAGCTTCTAAAAAGAGATCCGCCCTGCCCCATTCCCGGGTGATGATTCACCAGCCTTCTGCAGGTATGCAAGGAACTTCTTCCGATATGGAAATTTCCATGAAGCAAACCTTGGAGTTGAAAAAGGATTTGTACACCATTCTTGCTAACCATAGCGGACAGACGTATGAGAAGATCGAAAAAGATTCTGATCGCGACTTCTGGATGCGTTCTTCCGAAGCGAAAGCATATGGATTAATAGACGAGGTGCTGGAGAAGAAGAGGAAGTAGTCTTTAAAAGTAGGCGGGAAGTCATTGGGCGGTTGACTGATTAATCGCGTCAAATAGTGCGATACGCAAGTACAGTAGGAAAAGATCCTTCGCTTTTGTTCGAGGGTTACTTTTTGCACAAGGTATGTCTTTGTTCGAATTATTAATACCTTTGGTAATTCATCGTTCACCTTAATCTGACCCTGCAATGGCTGCTGAAGTTACCTGTTCTTTTTGTGGTAGAAACAAAAAAGATGTTGATCTGATGATCTCGGGTATTCATGCCCATATATGCGACAAGTGTGTTACACAAGCAAGCCAAATTCTTCAAGAAGAAAAGAAAAACAAAGTGGAAGCGGGCACCTTGCCCAACTTCAAACTGATCAAACCACGTGAAATAAAGAAGTTCCTGGATGAATATGTAATTGGGCAAGACGAGGCTAAACGAGTAATGTCCGTGGCCGTCTACAATCACTACAAAAGGCTCACCCAACGAAAAATGGACAACGATGTGATGATTGAAAAATCAAACATCATTATGGTGGGCGAAACCGGAACTGGCAAGACCTACTTGGCAAGAACTCTTGCTAAGATTTTGCAGGTTCCTTTTTGCATAGCAGACGCAACCGTATTGACCGAAGCGGGGTACGTGGGTGAAGACGTTGAAAGTATTCTGACCCGTTTGCTACAAGCGGCTGATTACAATACGGAAGCAGCCGAACGAGGCATTGTTTACATTGATGAGATTGATAAAATCGCCAGAAAATCTGACAATCCTTCTATCACCCGAGACGTAAGTGGAGAAGGTGTACAGCAAGCATTGCTTAAATTATTGGAAGGCACTGCGGTGAACGTGCCCCCACAGGGAGGGCGAAAGCACCCTGACCAGAAAATGATTACCGTTAACACAGAGAATATTTTATTCATTTGCGGTGGCGCCTTTGAGGGAATCTCAAGGCTGATTGGCCGTAGGCTAAATACAAGGCCGCTGGGTTTTGCTACTTCATCAGATAGCGTCCACCCCGGTGGAGATTTGGATAAAGACAATTTGCTAAAATTCGTCTCCGCACAAGATCTAAAAACGTTCGGGCTAATCCCTGAATTAATCGGTCGCTTACCTGTTTTGTCGTTCCTCAATCCACTCGATCACGAGACTCTTCGAAAGATTTTGACCGAACCGAAAAACGCGTTGGTTAAACAATACAAGAAGCTTTTTGAAATGGAGACCATCGAATTGGAATTCAAAGAGGGTGCGCTGGATTTCATTGTGGAAAAAGCAGTTGATTTTAAATTAGGGGCCCGCGGACTTCGTTCTATTTGTGAAGCAATCATTAATGATGCAATGTTCGAGTTGCCGTCTGACAAAACAACAGATCGACTTGTGATCAACCGTGCTTATGCGGAGGAGAAATTCAATAAATCACATTACAGCAAACTGAAAGTAGCTTAGTTCAAGCGCCCGATTTTTGATCAGGCTTCAGGTATTTCAGCATCAAGCTCGCTGTGTTTTCGGACGCTGATCCGATATCCAGTGAACGATAGAGTTTATCGTATTCTCCTAACATGCTATTTCGGTATTTACCAGCTTCAGTCAACCGGAGAAGTTCACCCTTTAGCGCTTCGACCGTAGCTTCTTGTTGTATTAGTTCCTTCACTACTTCCTTCCCAGCGATTAGATTCACCAGCGAGATGTAATCAACCTTGACCACCTTAGAGGCAACCGCATATTCCAGGTTGCCGGCTTTATAGACTACTACCTGTGGCACTTTAAAAAGTGCTGTTTCTAACGTTGCCGTTCCAGATGTTACAATAGCTGCCGAAGCGTGCGACAAGAGATCATAGGTGGCCTCAAATACGAGTGTTACATTTTGTAAGTCCTTCAGCGGTTTGTACAGCTCCGAAGGTAAATTTTGAACGGCTGCTACCACAAAATGTAGCAAAGGATTTGAAACAGCTAATTCCGCCATCAACGGAACAATTCGTTGTAGTTCCATTTTTCTACTTCCGGGGAGCAAAGCCACAATTTTGCGCTTGGTGTCTAAGTTATTCGCTTGCACAAATTTGTCATTGGGAACAAATGCCTTGATCGCATCTAGCACTGGATTGCCCACATAGTCCGAATTGATTCCGTATTTCTTAAAAAATTCCTTTTCAAAGGGCAGAATTACAAAAAGGCGATCTACGTCTTTCTTCAGCTGCCATGCTCTGTTTTGCCGCCACGCCCAAACTTTCGGAGGAATGTAGTAAAACACCTTGATGTCGTTCTTTCTACCAAATGTAGCCATCCTTCTATTGAAGCCGCCATAGTCGATTAAAATCAATGCATCGGGATGATAAGCAAGAATATCAGTCTTACACTCTCGCATGTATCGAGCGATCTTATAAAAATTGATTACTGCTTCGAAGCCCATGAAAGCTAATTGATCGTAGTGCTTTATCAATTGCACTCCGGCTTTGTTCATCTCATCGCCCCCGAATCCACGAAACTCACTTTTGGAGTCTAAGCGAGAAATGGCCTTCACCAGATTACTCCCATGCAAATCGCCAGAACGCTCGCCCGCAATAATGTAATATTTCATTGCGTTTGGTGAATTGGCTTCAAGCCGCAAGCCTCATGCTGCAAGCTATTTGGGTGTGGTGACCGAGTCTGGATTTTCATGCTATACAATTAAAGTTCAAATTACTCACCAAAGTAATCTACATAATTGCGCGGAGTTTCATAAAGTCGAATTGAGTGAAGTCTTCCAAATTTGCTGATACCTGAAATCTTTGGCATTAAAATATTCCAAAGTTCGATGGCCAAATTTTCTGTGCTCGCCATTTTACCACTCATAAATTCGACATCAAGATTTAGGTTTTTGTGATCAACTTTTTCGATCACTTCTTGCCTTATCAAATCGCTGAGTTTTTTCAGATCGATTACGAAGCCTGTATCGGGATCAGGCGTCCCTCCTACTGTAACGATCAGATCGTAGTTGTGGCCATGCCAGTTTTCATTGGCGCAAGGGCCAAATACTTCCTGATTTTTCTCTTTGCTCCAGGAGGGGTTATAGAGCTTATGGGCTGCGTTGAAATGCTCCTTTCGGCTTACGTAAATCATTCTCATTAAATTCTCTGCAAAGATAAATTTCAAAATGGTTTAAACTGAGTATCTTTATGCCATAAATCTGTCATTTTTATGGATTATTTGCAATTTACACTACTTCGCAATTCTGCCCGTGAATATTTCGATAAAGTGGAAAAAGGGAAAAGTTATGTGATCGTTCGAAAAGGCAAACCCATTGCGAAAGTAATTCCGTTCAAAAACCCTGTGCAAGGCTGGAAGCGAGAAGTGAAGACGGTCACTCTTCGTAGAGGCGGAGACTCGACAAAAATTTTGAGACAAATCCGTGATGAAGAATGAACTTGTATTTCGACACCTCGGCTTTGGTAAAGAGATATTTAAATGAAAAAGGGGATACGAAAGTTCGTGGGCTATTCGACAAGTCAGAAAGAATTTTCGTGTCTGCAGTTACACATGTCGAGTGTGCCAGCGCATTTCAACGATTGCTCCAAACCAAGTTCATTGATAAAAGTGAGTATGAGCGATTGACGACTGAAATCGCAATTGACTTTCCGTTTTTTGGAACTGTTCCATTTGATGAAGATGTCAAACAAATTGCCTTAAGAGTAATTGAAAAACATCCACTCAAACCCCTTGATGCTATTCAACTTGCTTCTCTCATTTATATTGGCGAAGAAGTAGAATCCTTTGTGGTTTGCGACAACAAATTGAAAAAATGTTCTAAAGAAGAAGGATTTAATATTATAGACCCAACAGAATAAAACTATGATTATTGTTACCGGTGCTGCGGGATTTATTGGAAGTAACCTGATCCAGCGACTCAATCAAGATAATTTCAATTCCATCATTGCTGTTGATCATTTTGATCGTCCTGAAAAAAACAAAAATCTTGTCGGACTAAAAATTCAGGAAAAAGTAAATCGCGATGAGTTTATTTTCTGGCTCGACAAAAATTACGAAACCGTTGAGTTCATTTTTCATATCGGTGCCCGGACAGATACCACTGAGATGGATGTAGATCTGCTAACCAAGCTCAATACAGATTACACAAAATCCGTTTGGGAAAAATGCTGTCAATATCAGATTCCGCTAGTCTATGCCTCCTCAGCGGCAACCTATGGCCTTGGTGAATTTGGATATGACGATAATGAAGAATTGATACCCCAACTTAAGCCATTAAATCCTTACGGAGATTCGAAGCAAGCATTTGACGCGTGGGCATTACAACAAGACGAAAAACCCTTCTTTTGGGCAGGACTGAAATTCTTTAATGTGTATGGTCCGAATGAATACCACAAGGATAGAATGGCATCTGTGGTGTGGCACGCCTATAACCAGATTCAGAAAACCGGAAAAATGAAATTGTTCCGCTCGCACAAAGTCAATTACAAAGATGGCGAGCAGATGCGTGATTTTGTATATGTAAAAGATGTGGTGGATGTTTGCGTGTTCCTAATGCACCATCGCAAAGATTCTGGTATCTATAACCTTAGTTCTGGAAAAGCGAGAACGTTCAACGATTTGGTGAAAGCCGTTTTTGCCGCACTGAACAAGCCTGTCGATATTGAATACATTGATACACCTGCAGATATACGAGACACCTACCAGTATTTTACAGAAGCAAAGATGGGGAAGTTGAAGGAGATTGGGTATGGGAAGGGATTTTTTGAGTTGGAGGGCGGGGTGAGGGACTATGTAACGGGCTTGGCAAAGAGCCACTAGAATAAGTTATTGGACGGAATTCAAAATAGATCCATAATTTTATTTTACGAAAATGGAAGATCAAGTAAAACAATTGACGGAATTGATGGGAGATTTGATTCCTGCTGTAGATAGACTTACCCAAAATCAGGAAAAAAATACCGAGGCAATCGATCAGGTTATAGAAATTATCGCTAAGACAAACCTTGGAATGTCTGAAATGAGGGTCTCCAATATGCGGTTAGCTGACGTGATTGATAAACTGGCAGTTAAGTTTGATAAGATAGATCAGTTTGAGAAAAGACCTGTCAAATTGGAACGGGAAGTTTTTAAATAGTAGGTGACTGGTTTGACCGAATAAATTGAAATTAGCATCCAATCAACAATAAAGAAGACGCGTTCAAAAAAGGCGACAACAATAGCTAAAATTCCATTTTGATTTATGAATTGTTAGCTCCATTAAGCCAATTACTATGGTGACGAGCAGATGCGCGATATTGTTTATGTAAAAGATGTGGTGGATGTCCGATTTTCCTCAACATTTACTGATCTGGATTCTGGTGTGAAAGAATACGCGAGTCTTATTTATCAATAGAGTGGACAAGTTAAATTTTTAGGCTATTGTAGAGAGAGAAGATTTTGATGAGGTCATCTTCGTTTTTGAATCCCAATCGATTGGAAGTCATAAACGATTTCAGCAACTCTTTGCGCTCACCAAATAAACTTAGCATCTCTGACTTTCCTTTGATTTTTGATATCTTTTTGTCCGTCAAAGAGTAGTACAAAGTTACCTTTTTGACAATATAAGCATCTCTATCTCCTACCTCCAAAGACGGATTGTAAGAAGGCTTAACGATTTCAGCACGAGTTAACTTGAGTAACTGAATCTCCCCATCACAAACCAATTGAAGAAACCCTTCAAATGGCGCCTCTTCGAATTTGTAGGCTGCAGAATTAACGAAACAAATGCTATCGCGTTGATTTTTGTAAACAGCAAAATCGGCAACCAACTTTGTGGGCAATACCATAACTCCCGCAGTAGTCTTTATCTCCAATTCATTGTTTAAAACATCATATCGAGAGGGCGTTTTAATCTGTTCGGTTGTCTTGTAAAATCTGAAATTACTTACACGAAAGGCAGTGTCTAAATAAGGATCCCCTTTTATTGATGATCTCACATTGTATATGCCTTTGAACCCGCTGCCGTAGGCGGCACTGCCACTTGAAACAGACTGAACCAGGTTAGTCAACCGATTTACTTCCACTTGAGAAAAACTAGGGTCGATTGACACAACCACAAACAAAAAAGAAAAAACAAATTTCATAACCGAATCATCATTATAATGTAAAGTACTCAAAATTAAACTCAAAAAAAGTAGAGACTGCTCAATAGCTTGGCAGTCTCTACTAATAAAGAATAGCTTTTACTTCTTTGTGAACGTGTGAGTGTTAATGTCCTGCGTTGCACCAGAAGACTTTAACTTAACCACATAAGGAGCAGTAAACGTACCGGTGCATGCACTATAGGTTCCTTGTGTTGTTCCGGCAGACACAACAAACGTGCTACCTCCCATTACTACATCCTGAGTGGGAATGGTCACTTTGTTTGTCAGTGGATCAAATGTGTATTTTACGTGCCCACCAAAATCCCAGAAATTATCAATAATTATGGAATTCTGATCAGAATCAGCAGAAAACTCAACATCATAATCTCCATAGCCCGGCTCGTTGGCAGAATAGCTTCCTAAAAAGTTTTTCTGGGCATAAGCTGGGTTAGCCGGAATCGTTATCACATAAGTACCTGAAGCACTAATGCCCCCAACCGAAGACATCGATACTTCAATTGTTTCATCTCCTTCCGCCAAACAATCTAACGTGAGTGTGAGACTAAACGAACCATTGCTCTCGCCTGCTTTAATTGTGGTAGATGTCTCCGGAAAAGAGTAATCTACTCCCGCCGAGGCAGTACCACTGGCTGTCAAATTAATCACTACGTCACTCTTTGTGGGCTGATCAAGTTGGATACCAAGTGATATCTTACCATCAGATTCTTTGGCCGTAAAAGCACCTCCAAAAAAACTTGCCTTGGATGGACCTTTCACATCATTGTCTTTACAAGCCGTAAGGCACGAAGCCAATACACATATATACATAAATATCTTTTTCATATTGTTCGTTTTGTTTTTGAATTCAGCAGAATCAAATGAATGAACCCAATATTTTTTTGAAACTTCAGTCATCATGATCATTTGTTGTTAGTTATCTAGGACCGGTGTAAGTGTACGTTTCATCAAATGTCACCCGCGGGTTGGTTCCTGTCGCCTGATTCGTTTGAATCATAAAGTACTTCACCTTTAAGGTTTTAGTAACAGGATCCCACTTATTGATCCCGGTAGGATCTAGCTTGGCCGATCTGGTATTACTCGCTGGCTGACCAAACAAATTAATCACACTAACTACATTATTGGCATCGTCAAAATTAAATGTGACACCAAATGAACCATATCCGGATATGGCTGCGGGGGTCGTTTGCCTTATTATGTGAATTCGCGGATCTGAAAAATAACCTTCAGCATCTTGCAAAACATTTTGCAGTCCACCGTTAGTTACAAGTTCAGCTTTCCAGGGATAATAACCCACAAGAAGTGGATTTACATTATCGACCATCGTTCCTGTAACCGTATACTTTCCATCAAATCTGTTTTTGACAACAATAGCAATAAGCGAAGAGTTTAGATTACTTGCGATTACCACAGACGGATCATCTACGCTTTTCAAAACGATCGGCAGCATATATTTTGTGGTTAAACTAATAGTTGCAGTAGATATTTGAACCTCGAAGGGAGTGTCTAATTTTCCAGCAGGTATTGTAACTACAAGAGACGGAATAGTATACAACGTAGATGGTAAAAGTTGAAACGGTACAAACGCCGGATCCAAGGCGGCTTGCTCAGCATTATAAGCAGTCAGTAGTGTTGGATCAACCTCTACTGTTACGTTTATTGCCTTGTTTACCCTAGCCGCATTAACAATAACAGAGACAGTAACTGGAGTAGCGTTAATTTCAACTGTCTTGACATTAAGTCCTGGTTCTGCCTGACCAATGGATATAATGCCTTTATTGTTCACGCTATTAAACACATCCAGGTTTCCTGTATTATCCAGACAAGAGCTCAGTAAAAACAGGGCTATCAAACTGGTGAATGAAAATATATTTTTAAAATGTCTCATATCTAATAGAATTTAGTTGGCGTCCCAAAATATTTTAGTGGTAATCGCATCAATCGTGCCTTGTGCAGCTACGTTTGCTGCATTAGTCTGTAGTTCCTGATTAGGATAGTACAAGCGCACGGGTGCATTTGGCTTTATCGCCCGTAACGACAATGGAACGTTTGGAAATCCCGTCCTCCTGTAATCACACCAAGCTTCAAAACCTCCATACCCAACACTGGCAACCCATTTCTGTGTAATGATTCGCTGAATCGTGCCGTCATAAGGAACTTCCAAAAGTCTAGCAGCTGCATTTTGTTCAGGCGTGCTTGTTATTGTCGGGAAACCGCTCACAGAGTTAACTGAAACTGTCTCGGCATTGAGCGTCTTAAACGAGGCAGTCAAAGCGCTAGCATATAAAGTGGCCGCGTTTCCAGCGGTGTAAGAACGTTGCACCGCTTCACATTGAAGGAAATAGCTTTCTGCCGCTGTCATCAGGGTCATTGGCATATCGAAACTTTTCAAAATGCCGAAGCCAATCCCTGAAGTAACATTTGAATAGGCAGCTTGCGTTTCATCTCCATAATTTACACCTGTACGGGTGCCAGCAAACGCCCAACTGAAAACGGGAGGTGTGGCCGTGCTTTGCGCCACTCCAAATGTTTTCAATGATCCGGGATGAACTGCAGACCCTTGGGGAGCCACAATATATAGTCGTCTCACATCAGTGCCTGGTAAATTTGATACTAGAAAAGCGGTAGACCTGTAAAAGTTAAAATTGCTGTTCAGATTATCCGTCTCATTCCTAAAATAGTTGTTCCAGAATGGATTCAATTTTCCGGATGTCTTCAAATAACCAGGTGTAAGATTAGCATCTTCTGTTAAGTATCCGCCACTAATCTGGGCAATTTCGCTGGTGATGTAAGCGCTTCTACCTGGCATTTCGGATTGACGAACCAACATTCGTAACTTCAATGTATTTCCAAATTGAATCCATTTGGTCAGATTTCCACCAAACATTATATCTGCCGCTTTGGGGCTGTCTTCCGGATCGGTAATTGCCTTTAACACCGCAACAGCAGCATCGATTTCCTCAATGTTGCTTTCATAAACAGTTTTTGCATCATCATAAGAAGGTCGGATTACATCGGTTCCTTTCAACGCATCCTTGTAGGGTACATTGCCATAGGTGTCTACTACTCGTTGATAGAGCAACGCGGTCATAATCCGTGCAATCGCACCTACAGCCGTTTTACCTGGGGTCTTCTTCGACTCGTCAATTATGTATTTGTAGTCGATGAGGTTATCGTAGACACCCGTCCAGATACCCGTGCCATAGGTGTTATTGAGATCGTATGTTTTCTCGGCAATGAATCCGGATACATCTCCTGATGGACACCATTGGCCTGCCCAAAACGCCCCCATTTGGTTAAAGAACAATTGACTTGCAGTGGCATTTAAAGCACCAGACAGCACTAGTTCAGGTGTAGACGTAGTGGTTTGGTTAGGGTTTTTGTTGATGTCCACGAAGTCGTCACAGCTAAACACTGTAAGCGTCATAACGCTAAGCAAAAATATTTTTAGTTTCATAATTACTTTCTTTTGACGTTAAAAAGTTAAATCCACGTTGATACCATACGTTCTAGTGGGTGGAGTGATGGAGATGCTATTAACACCAACTGCGTTCCCAGTACCCAAATTAAATTCAGGATCTGTATAAAGATTAGAGCTTGGTAAAAACATAAGTAAGTTTCTGCCCACCAGACTCACAGAAGCTCTTTTAAGAACCTTCGTTTTTGCTAGCAGTGATTTTGGCAATGTGTAAGACAACGATACCTCGCGTACTTTCCAAAAAGCAGCACTTGTCACGAAGTTTTGCGACACATCATCAAAATGATTGTCCCAAAAGCCTAAGCCACCATCCTCAACAGCAACGCTGGTATTCGGTGTGTAGGTGGAGGAACCATCAGAGTTCACTGTTTCTATCACCGAGTTCGGATAAACAAATCTTTCCCGTCCATAGCTATCACTGATTTTTGAAACACCCGTAAATGTCATGGTTTCCCCGCTGTTGTTCCAGATCACGTTACCGGTTCTATACTCAGCAGTAATATCCAATCTCAACCCTTTGAACTTGAGGTAAGGGGAAATTCCAAAAACATGCTTAGGCTCTGTTTGTCCACCATTTACTAATCCGGTAGAGTTATTAAGCGGATAACCTGTCTTTGCATCTACAATTACCCTTCCTTGGTTATCTTTTTTGTAAGCATCGACTTTAACAATTGGATATTGCTGACCAACGGCTGCAAAAATATTGTTACCTAAGTTTAACTCATCAAGGCCTTGATAGAGTGACACCACGGAGGTGCTTCTATTCGCATAGTTGAGGTTAGCGCCTAATTCAAATCCATTGGCGGCTTTAATTAACTTGGCATCAATCTCGACTTCCAAACCGGAGTTTTCTATTTCACCGGCATTAATCGTTGCACCCGTATAACCCGTTGCAGAAGACGTTGCAATATTTACGGTTTGATTAGTTGAATTCTGCTTGTAGTAAGTAACATTCAGCCCAATTTTGTTTTCCCATAACTTAAAATCACCTGAGAATTCGAGATTGGTTGTAAACTCAGGCTTCAAATTACCATCAGGAAGCGTGTTTCCGATTGAAAAACCAGCTCGGCCACCATAGGGAAAGCCCCCACCCTGATTGAAAACCGGCTCAAGTGAATACGGCAGAACAGTCACTTGACCAACGCGTGCATAGCCGGCTGTTAATTTTGCAAAATTTAAAATCCGCCCTTTTCCTAACGCTGGAAAAGCATCAGTAACAACGAATGCCATATCAACGGCTGGATAGAAATACGTGTTATTTCCCTTCGCCAACAAAGATGTCTGGTCATTTCTTCCTGCAAAATGGAGTGTAACAAAATTATTGTAGGTAACCGAAAAGTCAGTAAAGATACCAAACTTGCGTGTGTTGAAGTTTACCTCACTGGCGATCGGCTCGCCCGTCCTATTGCTTACATTATAAACACCAGGTACAACCAAATTAGTCGAAGCAACATTAACGCCTTTTGTCAAATCATCTGTTACTTGAGTGCCCAAAATCAATTGCACATCCAGCTTGCTAAAGGTCTTATTAAAAGACGCGAAAAAATCGGACTGAATTCGTCTTTGATTAAACGAATTATCTCCCGTGTATCCAGGGACATTAGCACGGGCGATGTAAATATTTTTAGCAGCATAATCGCGGTAATTAAATACTTCACTAGTTGCTTTTCCAAAAGAGGAATTGCTTGTTAAACCCGCTCTGTAGGTAAGGTTTAACCAATCCGTGGCCTTGAAACTGATTTGTGCATTACCGGTAAACTCACTACCAGTACTTTTTGCACGGTAGGCATCTAAACCTACCCATGGGTTTGCATAATAATCATTAAAATAATTATTCGGATTTGCATCGTTTAAAGATCCATCGGCATTCTTAAAGTTTCTCCAGTTACGGTAGGAGGCTAAATCGATATTTGCGGCAGTATTAACCACGTCAAAGTAAAATCCATTACCGCCAACATTGGTAAATGTTGAGCCGTTATTGTTAAGTCCAAAGTTGGCATTCTGATCAGTCTGGGTAGCATTATACAATGCGCTAAACGAACCTTGAAACTTGCCCACCTTTTGTGAACCTGCAAAACGCCCTCCGGTCCTTGTATATTTATCTCCTGGAACAACACCTGTTTGAGATACATTTTGTAGAGACATATCAAAACGACTATCGTCATCACCCGCAGAAAAAGAAAGATAGTTTTGTTGTGTTACACCCGTGTCCCAAATGTCCCTCTTGGCATCCGGTTTAGCGGAATAAACTCCTTTTTGAATTGTTCCATCTTCTCGTGTTCGACCTAGATCAACAGTTGAACCGTCAAAAGCAGGCCCATATGATTGGTTTTCATAAGGAATATAACCCCTGCTATAGGCGTTTGTTCCTGCTCCCCATCCAGTTTGAAAGGAAGGCAAATAACTGACGCTCTCCAATTGGGTTGTGTTTGAGAATGTAATCTCAGGCGTTTTACCTGTTCCCTTTTTCAGCGTAATTAAAAGAACTCCATTGGCAGCATCCGAACCATAGATGGCGGCTGCACTGGCACCTTTTAAAATTGTTACATTTTCTATATCATTGTTGTTAATCGAATTAAGTGTATTACTGGGTACAATAATACCATCCAATACCACCAGCGCCTGGTTGTTACCAGTTAGCGAACGATTGCCCCTCAATGTTACGCGGGTGGAAGGATTAATTCCGTTACCTGTCGTTCTGATCTGCAGTCCAGCAACTTTCCCAGACAAACCAGTAAAAACATTCAATGCCTTCGCTTGATTCAACATCTCAGATTTGACATTAGCAACAGAGTAGCCGAGTGTTCTGGTCTCAGCCTGCCATCCCAAACCACTTACGACAACTTCGTTCAACTGGGTAATATCAGTTTCGAGCGATACGCTTACAGTGGTCTGTGAGCCGATTTCAACGTCTACTGTTTTGTAGCCGATGAAAGTAAAGGTTAGCGTTCTTGCACCTGACGGAACAGACAGAGTATAATTTCCATCAGCATCGGTCACTGTGCCAAGAGTGGTTCCCTTGACAACAACATTCACACCCGGGCTTGATGCGCCATCTTCTTTCGATGTCACCTTGCCGGATATCACTCTCTCTTGCGCCACCGCAGTGAGCACAAAACAAAGTGAGAAACACAATAGTAAAAACTTCCTCATAGGTTTTTGTTTAGGTTAATAAATTAAGTGCTCCAAATTACGGTATTGTTTTCGGAATATTATAAGGTATAAAGGACTATTTTCAGAAGATGATCTGAAAAGAAAAATAGAAAACTAATACTTTATTATTTAAATGTAATATTTACCAAAATGAATGCAATACTACTTTCGTTAGAAATTAGCGTTTTTTTAAATCCTTCTTAATTTTCCACGCTCTCGTCACCTTCCTGGTAGTCAACGTAATAGATAATAAGATTGCACATTTCATCTATGGTGTTCCATCCGTAGGTCACATCTTTTGGTGGGTGATTTGGATTGGCTTTATTCTTCGAGGTGTTGTCGTAATTGGCTGCTACATGGATTGTTGACCCTGCTGGTATCTTGAGTAGACTTTTAAAAACATAAGTACTCTGCCAATTGAAATCCCAATTTTCGATTTTGATTAACGGAATAGTTTCGCCCATCGGAGTTGAAGCCAACGCCACAAATGATTTCCCAAGAAAATGCATATGAGGCATTACTGAAATCAATGAAATATCATTCTCCACCAAATAGTTGATATAAAAACTGGGCTCGGACTCTGCTGGAATGATAAATGGCTGGTTGGCGATGTCGCTTTCGCGGAGAGCTAACGTTTTAACCTCTCTTTGAACAGCACTTTTTGTAAAATATAAATGGATACTCGATTGGTCCTGCTGCACTTTAGACGAAGGCGAATAATGGATATTTAATACAAGATCTGTCCCTTTGTAAAGTTTTTTGCCTGTTCCGGCTGGAAAAAAGATTCCTTCATTGCCGGGTATCCATCCATACAAAAATTCGTCTGTAAGTGGAATTTTTTGAAAAGCCTTGATGGCCGGATCCAATTCTGACAAGCCATTAATACCCCGTATCTTTTGAGTAGAGTCGGCCATAATTCTGCTATGGTGCACTTGCTTTTTGTTGCCTGGAACAAAGTCGATACCCGATAGATATACATCCTTTGGCAGGTTTGTTGGGATGGAGAAAAAACGAAACTCTTCAACGGAAGTACTCGGTATTGTGAATGTCGAGCCCATTGAAAGGGTCATGTCTGGACGCAGGCGCACGTCAATTATCTCCTTGGTTGAGCGAGATTTTTTGTTCTTCCCCTTTGCCATTCCTGAGGCCACCCACCGTTGTATCAGGTCAATTTCCTCCTGTTTTAAAAATCGTTGGTTCTTATAAGACTGAAAGTTCAAATCAGCTTTCCAGGGAGGCATGTATCTAAGCTTAGTAACATGGCCAATAAATTTACCCCTCTTAGAAACATCTTCGTAGGTGCCTAAGCTAAATGGCCCCATCCCACCTGCCCGATGACATGGAATACAATTTTTTTTTATAATCGGCTCAACATGCTCAAAATAGTTTGGCGATTGCGAATACAAAATCTGGCTCTGATGAAGGATAAGGATAATCAGCCATTTTCTCATAAATCGGTATGTTGTCTACACATCATCAGACTATTGAATAGGACACCCGATAGGGGTTGTCCTTTTCATTTTCGGCTTCTGATTTTTTAGTATAGATTCAAGAGCGTCTATCAAATAGTTTTCTGTTGTTTGCTGTCTATACCTTCCTAACTCATAAAACCAATTATCAATGGCACCACTGTAGGCCACGCTATCATTCTTCTGAACAAAAACTTCTGGCGTAACTGTTGCACCTAAGTGCGCTGAAAGGGTTGGCTTATCCTTATCTAAACTCATTGGAAAGCGGGTTTTGTATTCTTTGACAAATCTTTTTATTTCTCTTTTTTTCACCCACCCAGGAACTATGAACTTCCACCTGAAACCCGATCTTTCGTACTTCTCAAAAATAGCGTTTAACTCGGTAACATATTTCTGTGATATGGGACAATCCAAGCTCAAAAAGACAGTAACAGTGATGACTTCCGTTGTAGAATTTCGACTTACTCCACTTTGCGAAAGGCAGTCTATGGTAAGCACCAAGAATGCAACAAAAGTTAATAAAAGACGCGCCATTTCTTTTTGCCTATTGGATTCGACAGCACAATAATAAATCTTTCTACTGTTCTTTTTCAACAGAAGAGGCTGCCCTTTTTTGGGGCAGCCTCTTTGCTTGTATCAGTCAAAAAACTCCAATTTCCTATTTCTATGGAGTTGTCGTGAAAGGCCCTAAATTTCCGCTCACTCGGCTAATATTTCCGGTGCTGCTGACCCAATACGCATACAGGTCATAGGTACCGTTTGACGTAAAGTCAGTGAATATTGTTCCTGTGCCTCCAAGAGTCGTATCTGCTAAATTAGCATTAAGCGAGATGCTACCTTGGGCAATTATACTAGACGATGAGATTCCTGCCGTATTATATCCGTTCCATGTAGTTACACCCTGAACAACTAGTGTTCGCTGGAAAGTAGCTGGCAATGTGGTGCCCGCTGCAACTACGATATAAAACACAGTACCGTTATGACTTTTATTGACCGGACTACTCACCCCAAAAGACCACTTCAGCTGAGTTTTTTGATCGAAATCCGCAGGAAATGTTACTGTTGGAGGATTTGGTGGATCCATATTGGCTATTGGCGTTAAAGTGCCATCCAAGCCAGACACATCGGTTCTCAATCCGCCAGCCGTAATGCTTGTTAAATCCAATGGATTCCCGAAAACACCACCGGGAAGATCTCTACCTCCACCATAAGTGACAGTCAAAGCGCCCGTAGTGGCATCTGTTGGGTTCGAACTATCGCGATAGAAAAAAATGTAAGTACCACTCCGCCCATCAGTAGCAAGAGTAAGTCTACGTTTGCCCAAATCATCGATGTTCTGTCCGTTGATTTGAACCCAGACAGAGTCTTGGGTTCGTGCGCTCATCGGTTCATTGAAATTAAGCGTTAGAGTCGTTGATTGTCCCCTTCCTAAGCGCGTGGCCGACCAGGAACGAGAAACCACCTCAGGTGCAGTATTGTCCACTGCAAAATCCCTTGTGGCCGCAGAACCAGTAACCATAGCATCTCCACGGGTAGAAACGGCTCCTGTTACTACCAATCGTGCGTTTCCAGTTCCTGTTGCTGTTGCAACCACCGGAACATACCACGAATTGTTTGCTATTCCATCATTAGTGGTGTAAGAAACTGGTGAGCCCACTGTCGCCCAACCGGATGTAGCTGCACTTAGAGCAACCGATGGAGGACTGCCAGCTGCAATTTCACGATTGAAGACAATATTTATCGTATCCCTAGCACCGTTTGCTAGACCAACAACTGGGCGCTGTCTAGTTCCACTTACCACTGGACCCCATTGACCTCTTTGGGCAAAGGTAACGGCAGGATTAAACACATCTCGCACAACTCTCCACTGGCCAAAACAAGTAGCACCTACCACCGAAGAACATACGCCCGCACTCCAAGTACCATAGGCAGACCCATCTTCTGCAATTAATCTCCAGTTAATTCTAAACACATCGGCCGCTAAGGCTACGTTTCCGGAAGGAAGAGTGTAGGTTCTTGCTCTCTTAAATCGGCCATTTGCGCCCGACCTATCGAAGGAATAACCATTGTCACTTTGGGTGAAGCCATTGTATGGATGGCTAGAAAAAATATTTACGGCCGATGAATTTGCATCATACTTAAAGGTATTATTCTTGAATACCTCATATACATCGTTTGCCGAAATATCTAAACGTTGAGAAACTCTTGCCTCACCTGCAGGAACCGACTTCCAGAACTTACCTGGAGGGTAACTAGGATTGATCGCTGGGGTTGGACCCCCATGGCGAGCCAATTGGGGATTGCGATCTGCATCTGTGTAGGTCTCATCATATTCCAAGTAGAGTTCAATAGTAGTAATCTTTACTTTATTGTCAATCGACTGCCACTGGAGTTGAAAATTTACCTTTTGCCCTGGGCTAGTCAATGCATCATCGAAGAAAACAGCCCTATCAACGGCAGTCTGGTCATAGAATTGGTTATTGCCAAACTGTGGTAGAAGGGTAGTATTATCTAACTGCGATATAAACTGACCAAATCCATGGGCATTCCCAAGGGGGGCAACATAAGGGTTTAGTTTTTCATCCTTACACCCAACGACTATTGCCAAGAGAAATGTGGCAATGAGGGATATATGTTTTATACTTTTCATGTATCTATTCTTTTTTAGGATTACACCATTATTATTTAGCCCAGAAAACTTTGTCAACATCAAACGCAATATTGCGCTGGGCATCTGTCACGCTACTATTCAGGTTCAAGTCGTCCAAAGAGTAGGGCAACCGATTTGGGAAATTGCGAACACTAGGCTGTATAGCAGGCCTGATATCGGTAGGGAAACCTGTCCGTCTAAATGTGTTGTATATCTCGAAACCATTACCAAAGTTACAAAACCAAGCAATTTTCATCGCCCGATCCAACCTTTGATTGTCGCTTGTAGCGCCATCATAATAGCCCATTTGTGTAGCAACAAAAGCTTCAATGGAAGCAGTTGTTGGAGCAACTGAGCTGGCATCCAACGATGCGCCAAAAGCGGCCACTTTTGCAATATGGGCTCTAATAGCTTGCTCTACCAAGGGTCTTGCTGCGCCAGCTCCACCGGGAGCCAAACCCGTCAAAAGAGCCTCGATCCTATAAAAAAGGACATTGTAGGAAGTAATCATAGGAAAGACACCCGCACCAAACGCATTGTTGTTTCGTACTGAACGAGAGGCTGTGCCTGTCGCTAGAAATACACCATCGTCATAAAACCCACCAGCAGGATACACACCTGGTGCTGTACGATACGATCCATCCAAGGGAACACCTGATCTATCTCCCCGATCGCGACCGAAAATACCGGCTAAAAGCGCTCTATCAGCCGCAGATGCTGGTGTTGAGATAACCCCAGCAGTTTGAAGCAAAGTCAACGCATTCCCATTCACAGGAAAATAGCCGTAGAAACAAGGTGCTGTTGTACAAGTAGCAGTATTCCGCTCGGTAGGGTCGTTGAAATTCAGAACCGTATTACGTTGTCGCTTGAAAAAAAACGGAAAGCGTGGATCTCTATCTCTCAACATTTCAAACATGATCTGATGCCCAAAATAACTAAACCCGTTTTCAGCCCCTGTGTAGGCAGCTTGGTACCAAGGGTGACGATTATCAGGGTTCAATAAACGGCTAAACTGAAATTGAAAATCTCCCGCGGTCGATGTAATGAGCGGTTTAGTAAGCACATCTCTTATAGCGGCTCCATTATCGCCAGCCAATCGGGTTTGAATAAGCAACCTCAATTTCAACGAATTTGCAGTAGCAATCCAGTTGTTGCGCTGCACGGTAATGCTGCTAGAAGTTGGACCGAAAATAGGATCGCCAAGACGAGTATCAATTGGATCAACTGCGCCCAGATTCACGACCGCCTTATCGACCAAGAGAAGCAAATCGGCATAAATATCCTTGCCGTTGTCGTACTTTGGATTTTGTACTGCACCTGTAGGACTGTTACCATTAAATGCATCAAAATAAGGAACATCTCCCCATAAATCCACCATCAACGAGAAGTAATAGGCCTTCAAAACTTGAGCGATACCCAAGTAGCCAGGTTGATTGCCTACTTTTTCACAAAACTTTATCATTTCATCCAAATCTTTCAATGGACCACGATACAAATTTTGCCAAGTATTGACGTATGAGCTCTGGGTTAGATCATAAGAATCTGCTGACGAGATCATGCCACCAACAAATCCAGCGGCATTATCATTTACGCCACCCGCAAAAGTATTGGAGGCTGAGTATATGACCGTTGGCAATAGCAAATCGGGTGTTACCGTTTGCGGGTTATTAGGATCTTTGTTGATATCCAAATCAAACAAATTACAGCTTGACACGGAAATGATCATCAAAAATAGCAAGGAGGCTTTTATCCTACTTTTATTTATATGTTTCATCTTAATAGGTTCAATTTAAGTTCTTAAAAAGTCAATGAAATATTCACACCATAGCGCCTTGTTGTAGGCGTAGCTCCGGCTTCAAACCCCTGAATATTTGTATCTGCAGTAGTTGCCAATACTTCGGGATCAAGGTTTAGCCCTTGCAATACATTGGGTGCTTTCCACCAAAGGTTTCTCCCTGATATGGAAATTCGTGCTGACCCGAAGGGAGTCTTTGACAGCAAATTTTTAGGGATGCTGTAGCCTAATGAGATCTCTCTAAGGCGAATAACCGTGCCGTCATAAACATTGGTTTCGTCTGCGCCATAGGCTCCAAATCCATTGGTAAAGTGATAGTCAAATGCGTTGACGCCAGTTGTGTTTTTAATCTTATTTCCACTGTCGTCTAAAAGTGCCGTTGCCACCTGCTTAGTCGGATCTCCATATACACCTGGCACTACACGATTACCCTCCCTGTCTTCCTGAATCTGCAATTGGCCACGTAGGAACAAAGATGCTGCTGTCACTGAATAGAATTGCCCTCCTTGTTTCCAATCCAATAGCGCGGTCAAAGTAATTCCTTTCCAGCTAAATGTATTTGTTAATCCGAGGGTGAAATCCGGAATAGGATTACCAATGATCGTGGCAACGTTATCAGGATACGGCAAGCCAGTAGATCCATTAATCAGCAGATTGCCTTGTTCATCTCGAGCGTTACGCGTTCCGTAGATTTGGCCAAAAGGAGAACCTTTTTTATGGATATTTCCTAACACCCCGCTGTTACCTCCACCAACTCCACCAAGAAGAATCTGTCCCTGCGGCCCAGCGTCAATTACCTCCGTCCGCAAGCGGGTAAAAGCACCATACATGTTCCATGTAAAGCCATTAGACATTTTCAATGGCGTGACATCCAATCCAATTTCCCATCCACGATTTTCTATCTCCCCAGCATTTACAATTGCTTCACTAAATCCACTAGACGAAGAAGTCCTAACAGGAATAATTTGATCAATAGAATTACGCTTAAAATAAGTAATATCTAAACTAACTCGGCCACTCTTGTGCGTAAACTCAGCACCAAACTCCACCTCACGCGTCTTCTCGTTCACTAACGTCAGGTTACCCACTTGATTACCAAGGGATGCCCTCCGGTAGACTGTTCCGGCTGCTCCTGTAAATGGAGTAGACACTTGATACACCGTGTTGGTAAGATACGGATCTGCCTCACGACCCACGTTTGTGTAGGCCGCTCTTATTTTAGCAAAACTTAATACACCATTTAATGCATCCGTTGCCTCTGTTAAAACAAAAGAAACGCTCGCTCCCGGATAGAAAAAGCTCCTGTTTTCCACTGGCAGCGTAGAAGCCCAGTCATTTCGGGCTACTAAGTTTACATTTAAAAATTTGTTATAAGTAAACTGCAAATCACTATACACCCCAAAAAGTCTCCGTTGTCTCTTATTATCGTAGAAATTGATTTGAGAAGAGGTATTTCTAAGTGTGTATAAATCAGGAACAATAAAATCAGCTCCTGCAGTAGCAGCATCAGTAAAATCTCTCTGATTTGCGTTCCCTCCGAAAATACCTCTGAAACTGAGCTTTGGCGCAATGTCTTTTGTGGCTGTAAAGATCAAGTTATAATCCTGCTCAGTATTGACGAGATCGTTCAAAAAGATCGATCCTGCTGGAAGCGCGACACCGCCCTTACGAGTAACACTTCTTCTAGCTTCTGAATAGGTGTTCATACCGCCTTTAAAGGTTACTTGCAACCAATCCTTGATGTCGTATTGGAAAGTCATATTTCCGAACACGCGATGTACATTACTATTGTACAAGTTGTATTTAGCAATCCACCGTGGATTGTCCAAAGCGCGGTAAAATACATTGTTGCCATTTACTGGGTTCTCAAATGGAAGACCATTTAAATCAAAATTTCTTGGCAAATAGAATATCCTTGCAAATATTGACCCTTCTGCACCTCCCGAATAATCAGTAAATATTGAGGGACCTATCTGAGGTGTTTGTTGTGTGGTGTTCACATAGTTTACACTGCCGGAAATGAATAAACCATTGTCCAATGTGCCAGAGCCGCCAAAATTTATAGATGTGCGACCTGTTTCCTGATTAGGTGTGATACCCACATTTGACATTCTTGAAAAACCTGCATTAATAGAGTGTTTCTCACCACCGCTATTGATCGTGATTCCGTTTTCAACTACAGAACCCCTTTGAAAGAAACCACCTATTATGTCGTAAGGTCTTGCGGGTTCCGCAACTGCATCGTCCAAAATGCCATTGCCGTTATAATCTACATCAGCAATAAATTGAGGGAATAATGCGGGATAACCCTGGCCAATTCCAAAACCTACTCCAGTTAATTGGTTAGGAATTGTACCCTCGGGATAACCTGTTGCATAGACTTTTGAATAGCGAGGCAAGCCTCCGAAATTGGACTGATTGATTTGATCCACATATTGAGGGAAAGGAGCTCCCCAGTTACCAATAAAACCTCCATTGTAGTTTTGGTTCGAGCCCTGCATGTACTTATTTTGAAAATCCGGGATCCCCGAAATCTCTTCAAAATTGACAGACCCATTGTAAGCGATTTCAAGCCCTTTCTTGGAATTCTTTTTACCGGCTTTAGTAGTAACAACGACTACTCCATTGGTTGCACGTGAACCGTAAAGTGCCGCTGCAGCTGCACCTTTTAACACCGTTATGGCCTCGATATTGTTTGGATCAAGATCGAACGCACGGTTGGAATATTGCGTGCCTTGAGCTGCATTGTTCGATTGGCTTCCTGAGGTATTTCCTTGATAAGCGTTTACACCATTATCAAAGGGAATACCATCAACTACAAACAAAGGCTGTGTATTTCCTGTTAAAGAAGAGAATCCCCTAATATTTATTCTGGTAGACTGCCCTGGGGCACCACCCGAGCCACTAATGTTTACTCCTGGCATTTTTCCTTGCAATGCACGCAATGGGTCTGGCTCTGAGCGCTGCTGCATCGATGCGCCAGAAACACTCGCTACCGAGTAACCTAATGCTTTTTTCTCACGCTCTATACCTGCAGCGGTTACAACTACTTCTGATAGCTGCTGAACGTCTAATGAAAGGCTAACATCTATGGTTGTGCGATCGCCAAGGGCCACTTCTGACGTTGCAAGCCCGATGAACGAGAACACTAGACTTCCACCACCAGATGGAACATTGATTTTGTAGTTACCATCTGCATCGGTAACTGTGCCATTTGTAGTGCCTTTCACTACAACGTTTACACCAGGTAGTCCAGTACCATCTTCTTTCGATGTGACTTTACCTGATACACTTCTCTCTTGCGCCCATGCCATACTGGTTGCCAGTAGGAACAGAAGCGGCAAAAGTTTAAGGAGTAAATTTTTCCTCATACTTTTTTGGTTTAGGTTTAGATTAAATTAAATACCTCTTAGGGTGGTAAATTTAGAAGAGAAAAATAATAATACAATAACATGAAAGTAAAACTTTCGAATATTTTCAAAATTAAATTGCTGCGAATGGAGGGTTCTACAGCACTTTAAACTCAATTCTGCGGTTGAATTGCCTATTTTCTTCGGAATCGTTGGGTTTTAGCGGCTTTTGGGAGCCGTACCCCTTTTTTGTAACTCTCTCTGCCGAAATTCCCTGACTTTGAAGGAAACTCAGTACCGCTCCAGCTCTATTGAGGGAGAGTTGTTGATTATAAGCTTCTTTTCCAGTGTCATCGGTGTGGCCACCGATCTCGACCCTCAAGGATGGGTTGCTTTTGAGTAACAGTACTACTTCCGTCAGTTCCGTCTTTGATTTTTCTTCTAGTTGGTACTTATCTACCTCAAAAAAAATGTTATTCAGAACCACGGCTGCGTTTTTGACAATGGGCTGCAACTTGAAATCAAGTTCTATCGGCTTTTGCGCTTGGTCTATCTGGCGCAGGTCAAAATGACGGCTGGCAAAAAGGTATTTTGCAGCTGTAACAAACAGCCCGTATTCGGATTTTCCAGGCACAACAACCAGGTATCGGCCCGTGGTAGAATCAGAGGCTACTGTTGTCACTACCAGATTCGTACTTAAGTCTTTCAATTCAACCACAGCCTTCACTGGCTTTTGTGTGACTGCGTCAGTAATAAAACCGGCCGCGAGGTTTCCCTTTCTATCCACCTGAAAATCTTTAGGGATGGGCGTAGTATAAATCTTGCTCCTGTTGGGTCCCTCTTCTTTAGAGTAATAAGCCCACTGCCCATCGCTGGTCACGGCAAGAGAATATTGATCTTGGAAGTCGTTTAGCGGTGCACCCATATTTCTTGGTGTACTCCAGACCTCATCCGTCCGCCCAATGGCGGACACCTTCTCCGGGGGAGAAGGGAAATGACCTAAAGTCCTTTCTGAGACATAAATATCATAACTACCAAATCCTGGGAGTCCATTGGAAGCATAGTATAGGTTTTGATTGCTTACATGAATGAATGGTGCTATTTCATCAAATGGTGTATTGACCGGCTTCCCTACGTTAGTAGCTTTGCCCCACGTGCCGTCATCCCCTTTTCGAGAGTACCATAAATCATACCCCCCAATACCTCCTTTTCTGTCCGATACAAAATAGAGTTCGTTTCCATCTGCAGATAAGGCGGGCTGTGCTTCCCATCCTGCGCTATTGACTCCCGCACCAAGGCTTATTGGTCTGCTCCAAACCTCTCCTACCCGATTGCTTTCATAAAGGTCACAGCCGCGTGGTCCACAAATAGTGAATATAAGTTTTCGGCCATCTGCTGTGATGGTGGACGCACCTTCGCGAAAATTACTGTTTACATTAGTTGAGATTGTAACCGGCTTTCCCCATCTTCCATTCGGCATTTTTGAAGACACCACAATATCCTCATTGTCATCGTGCTCTTTCCCAAAGCGAACGGTAAAAATGAGTTGTCCTTCATCGGCCGTGAGCGTAGGGAAATACTGCATGGGGTAAGTGTTTACTGAATCGCTAAGGGGACGCGTGTCATACCTCCATTTTTCATTTTGATGTAACAGCGCAAAGTCACATTGTGATCGCCAAACCTTTACTTGTTCCAATTTAACCTTATCGAATTTCTCCAACGCCAAAAACCGATCGAGGTAGGGTATCGCCAAAGCATATTGACCCTGCTTCAAATACGTTTCGCCTAGAATAAAAGAATACGATTTTTCTTTGACCAAATCGCGAGTGAGACTTGCCCCTTTCTCAAAACTCTTGACAGATAGTGCCAGCTCACCAGAACTACGATAGGTAAGCCCCAGTCGGTAGTAGGCTTCCTCAAATTTGTTATCCTTTGCGATTGCCTGGTTCAATAATGCAATAGCCTGCGCCAGTTGACCGCGAACCCTAAAGTTATCCGACTTCAAATAATACTCAATGGCCTTTTTCGACTTCGTGCTCAAAGGAGGCTGTGCCTGAATAGCTAATGAAAACAATAACAGAAGACTGAAAACGAATCTCATTTCTAAATCTCAATTTTTGATATCGAAATTTCAGGTCCCTCAAAGCCTAACATTGAATTGATCAACTTTACTTTTTCAAAGTTAGCTAAATCCGATAACGAAATTTGCACCGGATTAATCTTTTGCTGATCAATTAAAGTTTGTCGCATCGTTCCATTTAACAAACAAGAGCTTGGAGTATACCAGGCCTTTCCATCAAAGAAAATCAAGTTTGCATAAGAGGCATCCGTTACAAGGTTATTTTTCACGATTATTATTTCATCGTGTAGTCCTCTTTGATTGTACAATTCAAATAGCTGATCCCTTGCTTCAAATTTGTAGGCGTATTCAATGGAATGAGCGTGCACTACTTTCAATGAACGGACAGGTTTGATCGTATACAGCAAAAACTCCACTGATGAAATAGTTTTGTCATAAACAATGCGACATTTAAAAAGTCCTTCTGTCAAAAACGATTGGCGTGCGAGATATTCTTTTAAATGGATGACATTTTCTTGGTCAAAGAATTTTTTGATAGTCCGATCCATTCTCTGTTGGTGATAGTCCAGATTGAAGAATTGTCCATCCAACAGTTTTATTGTCTCAATAAACCGGTACATAAATCTTATCTACTGCTTCCTGATACTCTGCTTTTCCGTTGCTCTGCGTGGTGATTCCTCCTCCACTCCTGAAAAATAAATCATTTCCTGTTTTTTCAATGTATCGAATCATTACACCCGAATCCAAATTGACACCATCAAAAAAACCAACTATTCCTGTGTAATAGCCTCTACTTTCGCCCTCTACTTCTCGTATAATCTGACATGTTTTTACTTTGGGAGCCCCACTTACTGAACCAGCCGGTAAAAGTGAAAACAGGATATCGCCCAAATGTGATGAATAATCGGGGGCCAAATCTCCTTGTATCTCTGAACTTACCTGAAGCAAGTTTTTGCCGTTTGTTTTGACTTCTTCGACATAGCGAAACCGTTCAACCTTGACCGAAGAAGCAACACTACTCAAATCGTTTCGTAACAAGTCTACAATCGTGACATGTTCAGCCAGTTCTTTCTGGTCGGCCAGGATTTTTTCTTTTGCACCTGGCATCGTTGCGTCAATAGTTCCTTTCATGGGAAATGAAACGATTTTTTGGTTCTTTATTTGAATAAATGTTTCGGGAGAGAAAACGAGGAATTCTTCTTTGTACCAGATCTTGTACCGCGCATTACCAAAGTAAAACAGTTCGCGCAAAGTGTAATTGGTATGAATCCTTGTTTTGATGGTTAGGTTCGTTACAAAAGAATCCCCTCGATGGAGATAATGCATCACGCTAGAAAATTTAGACTCGTATTCGCTAGCCAAACTGGTTTCAATTTCAAACTTTAAACTTTCACTTCTTTCTTTCTTGTTTTTAGACACATTTGAAAATCCGTTGATCTCAAAAAGTAACTCATCCGATTTGATTTCGTTAATCCGCCAAGCTTTTGGCTTTTTCATTTCAAAATCGATGAAAAACAAAAAAGGGACTTTGTTATGTCCCCAATCGTTTAACTGCTCCTTGAATTTATTCAGATCCATTTTCCCCAATTCTTGCTCAAGGAATATTCATGTATTTGTGCACTTGCAAAGAAATCTTCCATTTGGGATTGCGCTTAACATATTCAATAATCAAAGGCAACATTTCATTTTCTTTCGACCACTCGGGCTGCAAATACAAAAAACACGAAGAAGAGACTTTAGCTGCAAATTCTTCAGCAAAGTCAAAATCAGATTTATGAAAAACAACTACTTTCAATTCATGGGCTTGGCCGAAAATAGAGGGATGGGGAGCCTTGAATTTCTTTGGTGAGAAACAAATCCAATCCCAAGTTCCAGTTAATGGATAGACACCCGATGTCTCAATGTGTGTGTTTAGCCCTACCTGTTTTATTTCACTTGTCAAACCTTCCAAATTATGCATGGCGGGTTCGCCTCCGGTAACTACTACAACCTGGCTTCCACTTTCTTTTGCTTTCTGTGCCAGCAAAGAAACATGCATTTTCGGGTGTACATTTACGTCCCAACTTTGTTTTACATCACACCACACACAACCCACATCGCATCCTCCCAAACGAATAAAATAAGCGGCAGTACCTTGATGAAAACCTTCACCTTGAATGGTGTAGAAATCCTCCATCAGGGGCAATTCCTGATTTATGATTTGTGATTTTAGATTTGATGAATCTGGTTTCACTTTATTCAAAGTACAAATCGTAAATCACAAATCGCAAATCTAAAATGCAACTAAGGGTTCAAATTTTCGCATGCTTTCAGCGTGTTCATCAACAAGGAAGCGATGGTCATCGGTCCTACGCCTCCAGGAACCGGTGTAATAAAAGACGTTTTGGGAGCGACTTCTTTGAATTCTACATCGCCTTTTAAGCTGTACCCATTTTTATATTGTGGCCCTTCGACTCTGGTTGTACCCACATCAATAACCACTGCCCCTTCCTTCACCATATCGCCTTTGATGAGCCCTGGCTTGCCAACCGCCACTACTAATATATCTGCCTGCCTCGTCCATGCCGCCAGGTCCTCGGTGTATTTATGACAGATGGTAACTGTTGCTCTGCCTTGCTCCACCAACATCATACTCAAAGGCGCACCCACTAACCGGCTGGCGCCAACAATCACACAATTCTTTCCTTCTGTTTCAATATTGTATCTGCGCAATAACTCCATTACGCCAAATGGCGTAGCCGGCATCAACAATGGGTTTTTTGAAATGATACTTCCGAAGTTATGATTGGTAAAACCGTCCACGTCTTTATCTGATCGGATTTTCTCGGTGATTCGCTCAACTGTGATATGTGCAGGAAGTGGAAGTTGAACAATAAATCCATCGACATCTTGATCTTTGTTTACCTGATCAATGTGCTTCATCAGCTTGTCTTCAGCAATAGTATCTGCAAATCGCATCATCGTGTAATGAAAGCCCACTTCTTTGCATGCCTTGACTTTGTGATCGACATACGTTTGACTTGCACCGTCATCGCCTACTAAGATAATGGCCAAATGTGGTATTTTCTTGCCTTGATTTTTACGCTCAACTACTTTAAGAGAAATTTCCGCCTTGATATCTGTCGAAATCTTTTTTCCATCGATCAGCGTAAACGATGTATCAATCATAGCACTCATTTATTTTTGCTTTTATAGTGAGTCGGTGGGTCGGTGACCCACGCTGACTTATTTCTTAGAGGTATATACTTTTTTGCTTTTAATGACTTGCGACTTTCTGGTTGCCGCATCATTCGTTCCACTTTTTCAACCAAAGCCTTCTGCTCTTTAATTATCTTTCGTATTCCGTTTAAATAACTATGTTACGCAAAATTGAGTTTGAGTTGAGTTCCAGCTTTTAGTTTTTTGAGTTCAGTTAGGGCTTTTTCCATAGCCTTTGTGTACAGGATTGCTTTCATGGCAAAATGGTTAAG